>JGI20166J26741_11636585_pt1 | contig 11358 bp, 9 predicted proteins | sample TergutCu122P5_FD_26741 | JGI IMG/M metagenome (IMG submission 26741) | reverse complement strand
GTCTCCACCGTCAAGCACGCAGCGAGGACCTACAGCATCACCTACCACCGCCGGCTTGTAAACCACCCCAACAGACTGGCACCATCGCTGGTTCGAGGGCCCTCCTACCCTCGGCGGCTCAAGAGGAAACACCCTCAAGACGTACAAACCAGTTTCTAGTTAGTCTCCAGTGTACCCCAGCAGATATACCCAGTCCTCAGCGATTGTGCTCTCATAGGAGATACGTCATTGGACGTATCCCCTGCATGCCATTGTCATCCCATCATCACTGCTGCTAAATGTCCGAGGACAGATTGCTGCATACTGGGGGGGGGGGGAAGTTGATTTTGATGTCAAATTCTTAACAGCATGTAATAAGTTCCTACGGCAGAACAACAGTGCTGAGGCTCATCTAGAAACAGAAAATGTCAAAGATGTATGTCTGTGCTAAGAAGAAGTCCTCAGTCAAGTTACAGTAGACCTATGTTGGTGACAGACACATTTGAAAGTTTATCAAAATTGAGCCCTGTGATAATTTCAAATCAAATTTCAAGGCCTATGTTTTCTAAGTTACCCTTTATACACCATGCAGGAAATAATGTCAGCGAAACTGAAGAACAATACAGACAAATGTAATGATCATATAAATACCAACGAGATGCAGCTTTTATGCTCTTTATTTTATGGTAAAACTCTACACGTTTCGAGCGTCACTCTCACAATCGGCATTACATGATAGTAAACAGTGATATGAAGGATCAACATCATTATAGTGTAATAGTGAGTGCTGCCACAATTCACAGTGCACACCACCCAGTGGACACCCAAGCCCACACCGATCCAAGACTCACCAAACACATACAACACGCGGCCAACTGAGAGACAGACTCCATGACAAATGAATACAGCTCCTGAAGGTATCCTATCCAAAGCGGGGGACCACCACGCAAAACACAGCGCACTCGGTCAACGACCTAGATACACCAATACACACCGGCACCCAAATGGAAAAATCCTCACCATCCCCAAAATCAACAAATATCCGAGTGATCCACAATCTACACTACAAGATAGTGCATAATGACACTAGTGACCTACTTCAACACAGTGTAAATAGTGGATGACACCACAACTCACAGCGCACACCACCAAGAGGACAACCATCGCACACCAATCCAGGACCCACAAAACCTTGCACAGATACAGCACGTGACAAACAAGACAGAATCAAGAATAACTGAATACGACACCTGGCTGCAAACACAGTTTCCTGAACTTCTGAAGATGAGCGAGTGACACTCGAAACATGTAGGGTTTTACCATAAAATAAAGAGCATAAAAGCTGCATCTCGTTGGTATTTATATGATCATTATATACTAAGATGCACAGTCCCATGAACATAAAAAACAGACAAATGTCTTTTGTCAACTGGAAAAAAGAAGCTCCATTTAAGAAAAATGGACTCCCTGTAGACACTGAACAGTTTTGGACTGGTGTACTTCAGCATAAAGCATTTAAAGAGCTCGCCACCTTTGCCCTTACTTGCCCAATAACCCCTGTCAACAATGCTGTAGCTGAAAGGATATTAACTCTTGAATCCTCTGTTAAAACAAAGGCAAGAAATAGAATACAGCTGAATCTTCTTGATGCAATTGTGAGAGTCACGGCAGAACTATTGCTTTCAAGCAAACGTTGCAAAGACTTCACTGCATCTCCAGATATGCTACAATACTTCACATCAAACAAGGTTTATGCCTTATGTTCCACTCATTCCAGTAGGGAGGATAGTAATGACCTGGATCTGGAGCTTTTCATGTGCTGTACGAAAAATATATTAAAACTTATTGTTTTTTTGGGGGGGTGGGTTCTAGTATTGCTTGGCTTTACATTAAAATGTTGATCTGGCAACTCTGCCCACACTGTGGGCAGTATGGGACAAGAGTTCGGTGTGGCAACACGCGACCGTGAGACAGGCTTCACCATCAAGGTAGCATCTCGCAGAAGGGGGCTGAGAAATGAGCCTTCCAAAGTGACGCTACCAGCAGCAAGATTGTTCCAATACACTATGCAAAAGGATTTGCAGCAGCAGTCTCCTTGTGTAAAGTTAGAAGAGGAGAACTAACATCCTCTTTGTTGTTACAAGGTAGGACAGTGCATTGTGAAAGAGCAGAACAAAAATATCTTGTTGGGAAGCCAGAGACAGAACTACGCAGAAATTCTGGTTAATAAACAGCCTGGGATTGTTACTGAAAAATACCAAATGAATTTACAAGACCCCCCCCCATTACCTTCATATAAATGGATAAGGGTACCCAACATTATTGTATCCATACTTGTGAAATTGCAGTGTTAGTATTTAGTAAAATTTGGAAACCTTTAGTAACATCAACATTAGCTCTGGGATCCCAGTTCAGACCACTGTAAGTACAGCAGGGTCTTGTTTTGTGACGGTTCATTTTACGACTCACTTTTATGACCCCTGTCGAGTCCCACCGAGCACTCCCGACTTCTGGTACGTCACTGTCGCTAATCAAGCGTCCTTCTTCTACTTAGTGTGCTTCTAGCTCTTTTCTGTTGCGCACATGTTTCTTATTTTCCTATTTTAGTGCAGTTCTTTTAAGTTTATTGTGATTTGTCCACCCATGGCATCCATCAGAAAGACATATTGTCCTCTTTTGAAAAAAGGAGTGAAAAGAACAAGGAAGACTGTAACTTTAGAGACTAAAATGTTAGTGATCAGAAAAACAGGAGCTGGCGGGAAACATGCTAATGTTTGTAGTTACCTCAGCTTGGCACTGGCTACTGTATCAACAATTATGGCAAACACTGAAAAAATAAGTCGGCACAGAAAACTACAAAATTGCATGCATCAAATGGAAGCTACACTAGATTTAGGAATATATAAATTTTTGTTCAATAGTATGTTATTTTATTTCACACCTCATATCTACACTCTGGGTGAGCTCTTGCAGGAAGAGGGGTCCTGAACCAAGGATCTGACGGTCTCCTGTGGTTCAAAGCTTATTACAAGCCGAAACTTGTCTAAAAAAACTCGTAATGTAAGGTTGTGAATGACTTATACTAAATAATGTGATGGACAATTGAGGAAAATATTTAGGGAGACACTGGAAAACTTTTTTATACATGTATATAGTTTCGGGCTAGTGACACTTTACTGGTGACAATGGCTGGTTCATTTTGCTGACTCATATTGTACTGTACATGCTGTCTTATATACAACTGTATATGTAGTGTTCCTCAGACTGAGGAGGTCCGTGCTCGATCCGATGAGTGTTCATGTGGGTTACTGGTGGACAGATTGCCACTGGGACAGATTATTTCATGAGCACTTTTAGTTTTTTGCTGTTAGTATTATTCCACTGATTGTCAATTTACCACAGACGCTGTATAGCGTTGGTAATTTGTATCCAAGGTAGCTGACATTGTGGGCTAAAATGTGTATGAGGTTCCTAAAAACTTAGGCTTATTTAAGTTAATACAGATCTACTGAGTGCATCTATTGTCAAAAAACTGAACAAGAAATAGAAGCAGTGTTACAAGAACTCAATACAGCTCAGAAAATTATAGTTACTACACAAAGAAATGATCACCAATCACACACTAGCTACTGACAAATCCTGTGATTCAGTTGATCTCAGTAATGACTATGAGAAGCAAAACCCAAATCACCGGAAACAAACTTCTTCTAACAAACAGAGTCATAAAAAAAAGGTTGCAATACTACATCCACAACCTACACCAACAACTATGAATCACTACGCTCCATTAGAAAACCTTCAAGAACAACTTCGAACATCTCATTTGCAAAATCTTGTACAAGAAACTGAAGAAGTTGAACTAAAACCCAAATAATCAGCATCACCAAAGGCAGGCAAAATTTTGAATACTGGTGACAGCCATGCTGGAGGCTGCGCAGCTGAAATGTTGAATCACTGACCAGGGTACATATCTCAGCGTCTCTTCAACGGCCCTGTATCTAGTTTGGTACACATTGTACACATATTGCATGTATCTTATATATATCATATAAATTGACACAGATTATGACGCAGACCGGGCGTAATCTCCCCCTACGGTCTTCTGGGTCTCTCCTGTTTACCCCTGAATATTTACAAATATTGCTAAACTCTCTCGTCAAAGTTCTTTTCAACTTTCCCTCATGGAACTTGTTTGCTGTCGGTCTTGTATTCCCATTTAGACTTAGAAAGCATTTACCACCCTCTTAGTGCTCCACTCCCAAGGAGCACGATTCTGGTGAGAGCCCCCAACCGAGAGTGGTTGCAGTCCTATGGGCCTGGCACCCTCTGTGGGTGATGGCCCTGTTCACGGGAGACTTGGACTCACCGCATGGTGCCCCAGAAGGCTAAGGGTTCCCACATGCATCTTTGTGCGAGATTCGGTGCTGGACTCTTCCCTGTTCGCTTGCTGTTACTTATGTTTCTTCATGTGTTTGTAATTAATTATATTGTACTCAATTTAATTCTCAGCTGCCAAAGATGCTTTGTATGTAACATCATTGACATAAGTTTGCTAAGTGAGAACCGGCAAATATGGCTGCAGCATAAGAAGCAGAAGAAAACAATATGGCACTTGAAACTCCACCAGGGAAATCTGATGTTCCTAGAAACATGTCGATGGAAAGCTTGGTCACAGGCAGCATAACTAAGGCAGCTAAGAAAAGGAACTACACTGACTGGAACTACAAAGGATCAGTTAGTTCGCGATGCGAGGTGTGACAAGAAAAATACATGTGAAGTGTCATCAGTGTCACGTGGCATTACGTGTCGATCAAACGTCTACCACAGACTGTCACACAGAAGCACAACTGTAAATACATGTGAAGTGTCATCAGTGTCACGTGGCGTTACGTGTCGATCAAACGTCTACCGCGGACTGTCACACAGAGGCACAACTGTAAATCTTCATCACGTGCAACCACCAAACACGAAGTATAAACTTTAAGAAATTGACCAGAAATTTCCAATTTCTTGGTAGTCACTACGTATTAACGGCAAGTGATCAGCTTCACCTCCCTGTCAATTTGTCCCCAGGGAAGGGTCCCTGTTACCCATTGAATATGAGGCTGCATGGGCCCCAGTGTCTGGACATGTTGGGACAGATGGAAATCTCTTGCCTGCGTTGGGAATCAAACTGAATGCCTTATACACATATTCTGTAGTCAGTTATTACAGCACAGAGCTATCACTGTATTGTGCAAATGTGCAGTTATTAGTAGGATCATATACTGCCTTATATACGCTATGCTAACAATATTCAACTGCAACCTTAAATATACCAGTTTGTGTCTACTGTAGATTTACAATCAGTTGAAACTCCATAGTTTTGCCATCCAGTGTCACACCAAATCACAATGACAACAGCAGTCACTTACAGCAGACCTTTCATTTTGATGTTAAGTTGCATTGCACTTTCCATGCGTTCAGCAGGAAGCTGTAATACAACATGGTATTAATTTCAGCATTACAAAGAAAAGATATTTGACAGCCTCACATCTGTTTCTTTATGATGGTCATATTTGAGATTCTTATAAAACAGAGTGTGATTTTATTTAATTTTTCTGCTAAAGTGGGGCAAGAATGCCTGTTATCAACAGAGCATCACGCTTATCAGACCTTAAACAAGCCTGACTTTTATGAGCATACACTTCTCAAAACCAGTGGTCACGGCATCTCTGGCAAAATCAAGTTTGCCAGATGTGCTAATAGGACAGGAGGTTATGTACTGACACATAACTTTCAAATAATTTTTGAAAATGCTCTGGCAATAATCCATACATGCATAAGAATCAGGATTACTGTATCGCAAGAACATGCTCCCTGCTCTAAGCCATCATGAAACAGGAAATAACCATCAGAACACGGAATTCCATAACTCACACAAAATGCAATGCACTGACTTACATTTGCGCCTGATACTAACACCACAGTCTTTAACAACACAGTGCCACAGGCTGTCAACTTTACTTTTGCTGATTTGTATAGCAACACTCACCCTTCTTCACCTGCTGATTTGTGAAGTGCAACTCACCCATGTTCACTCTATACAGGCATTACAACAGTCAGCCTGAGACCCAATGCTCTGTGTAGTGTACGTGATTTGCGTTCACTTGGAATGATCCTTCTAACAGCCAACTTGGGACCTGCTGATCTGCGTAATGAAGTTCATCCATGTTCACATAGTATGAGCGATGCAACACTAAATTTGGACCAGTAATTTACACAACTTTAAACAACAAACTGTTTTGTGCACAATCCATGGCAGTAAACACTTTCTTTTAAGTTTTACGTATTTTATATATTTTTTTAACTTTTGGCTGCTAATGAGGTTATAATATGATGCTGGATCATTACTATTTTTCATGTTACGATTAAGTGTACAACATTACACAAGCAGCCGTAACTGGCCCTCAACAAGGATTCTCACACAATGTCCATGTAACAGCAATGCAGAAGGTAAGCAAGCTACTGCTGTTACAGCACAATAACTATCACTCCACATACTAACCCTTCAGCACAACTGCACACACACAATATGTCAGATATTTACACTTCCTACTCACAGTATACTGTACATTCAGCAGAAAGCAGCATTTGTAAGGCCTTCAGCTACAAAACTACAATGTGTATTGTTATGTGGTTCAAATTAATGTTCAGCAGAAATGTGTGGTTCATTTGTTTGTAACATGATAACTCTTATTCATAAGGCACTGTGCAGACGCATGAAGAAGAAGAAAATAAAGGAACTGGTAACATCACATCATTATGGTAGGACCATCATGGATACAAACTGGGCTTGTAAATTAAATTTTGGATGACAATGATGTTGGGACATATAGTTTTGATAGAAATATTTCTGATGATGATAACTACTCCAAAAAAACTAACATAATGAGAGACAGTGAAGATGTAACAGTGATTCTTCTGTTGACAGACAAGGAGTGACAATGGAATGGGAGGGGTGTCAGCAACACTTTTATGGTGCAATATTGGTAAACTTACTCATTCACAGACATACTTTTGTAGTGTCTGTGCCCACAGTTTGATGCCACAGTTCAGTACTCCATGTGAGGGGGCACTGTGGGCATATTTCAGAAGTTCTGTGACCTAATTCTAATGCAAAAACTTTATAGAGGAAACCAACACATATGCACTGCAACATACAGCCAAAAGTGATCCTCCACTTCATTTACATTTTGTCCAAGGATTAGAAACCGGCAAGAAGCGACAGCGGATAAAATTATGTAGTTCTAGAACTGTTTATTGTATCTGGCCAGGATCAGAGTTCAAAACCGAACACAGCTTTCCAAGATGAGTACATAAAGTAGCCACTTCAACCATTCATGCAACTCATACAAGAAGTAAGTAGATGGTAAACAAATTTAGTAAGGATATGCTTCTGTGCATTCACTTAACATAATTAAAATTACACTGTTTCAAGACCAATGCACAGGAAGAGCTGGAGCTCCAAACCACTGCCTGTTGTCTGTACTGAGGAGACAGTAAAGTGCCTAAGAAGTTAAATCTCATTCCATGCTAGAGTGGCAGGTATTGGCTACGTTGTTAGCTGGTAGCATGGGAATTTATAGTGGACCAAGCTTTTCTTACAAGTTAACTGTTTCTTGGTGCCAGGGTGACCCCACACATATTCCATGCAGAATTTAATATGATCACAAAGGCTCTGGAGCCTCATGATTGAGACAGGTACCACAGCACCTCACATATCATACTTCATTTCATTCTTGGATTTACTTTGTCTTGTTCATGTACATGACATCATATCACAGCATGCATTCTCCAACAACAAAACTAGCAATCTGTGGCTCTTAATTATTCAGTGACTCTTTGTTTCAACTCAGTACAAGAGAGCTGTTGAACAAACAAACCATATTGCTACAGAGCTGTGTAACTGTTCAATGAATTACAGTTGTGACTCTACAGTTCACAATCAGCAGCCTAACGCTTCCCAGTAAATATTCTCGAAATAAAAGTCTTGTGTGATCCAATGGGAGCAGCCTATCTCTGTAACTGGGAACTGTGGGAGTAAGAAAAGAAAGATGGTTAAATTATGCTAATGAGAATATTAAAGAAACCATATGAGAGGTCCAACTACAGCAAGAACCTCTGTCTGTACACTCCTTCCTTCCCTGAAACCACTTCCCTTGAAAGAGTGGAACTCACATTAAGATTTCTGCATTTCAGTGACAACTGGGTGCTAAGTGAACACGAATGGCCAGCAAACGTTCCAACATTTACCCAGAAATTCAACAAATGAACTACAGATTCAGCAACTGTACCTGCCAAATTAAAATACTGTCAAGAATGAGGCTTTTACTCTGTGGGAAAATCAGCTGTCTTTCAAACAACATATACCCCTGACAGGTGCCAAATTCAGCATAAAATTACATGAACTCTGTGAGTCCAATACAGTGTATGTCTAGTCATTCACTATTTACACAGGGAAATGAACAGAATTACACAACCAGTTTTGTAAATGCAGAGACAATGAATATTCCAACAACAGTACTGAAACTGACTGTGTTGGTACCGTATGCATTAACTGCTGATTGGGGGAGGAGGAGGAGGAGGAAGGCAAGGGAGCTATTAAGGACAGCACTGTGGTTGACTTCCAGGAGATGTAGCACTTCTGAGAGTAACAATGATCCCCACATACCACACCAATGAAAAGTGAGTGAGTGTTTGTCAGTGGGGAGTATAGATAACATAAAGGCCACCATTTTGTATGAATACAGCATCCATATGGTGGGTGGTAATCTAAAAGATCAGATGTACTAGTTGTATCTGTAAGAACAGAATAATATGTTTAGGGTTGCACAATAAGCCTCAGGCTGAAGTGCTTCCGGGGCATTAGCGGACGGGCCCTAAGTAGAAGAAGAACAGAAGAAATGTTCAAAGTTGTGTAAAACTGTTTAAGAGATTCCTCACTGTTGCCACTCATTGCCCTACTGTGATCCGTAAGTCTGTGCATCCAACAAGGCCACCACTGCCTAACATTCTGGCCGCAGCTGATCAAAGAACTAGTGCAAATACACGGACTGAGCATGCCTTGTCATGTCTATGGTCATTTGCCCACTGAACCACTTTCTACAAGACTACTGAACATCAGACTCAAGACCAGATTGCTGCTACAGGGAAAGAGGCCAGAAGTCAAAAAAGATGTGTAGTGTGTTCTAAACAAGATGTAAGGAAGGAATCCCTCTATTGGTACCCTGATTCTGAACCTGGTTTGTGTCTGGATGAATGTTTTACAATTTACAACACAAATCTTCAATTCTAATCTTCTAAGCATTCCTCTATACAGTGTGTTTGAATAATATGGTAAGATTACATATCACTTTCCATTACAAGTGCTGTAAAAATTTCATCTATTTTACACAGAGTGTTATATAAATTTAAATCATGTGCTGCACAACAAAAGCAATGTTTAAAAAATACTACCATAGCCACCATGAGTGTGCAATTTTTAAACATCCATGCTGAAGGGTTAAGCAGCCTAAGATAATTCCACCCTTTCCAAGGACACTGATCATTACATTCAGGTGTTTGTTCTTCTGGCATATGACACTGCATCACTGGGTATTCTTCTTGCACATGTTGACCCTTGAAGATGGGCCCACTGTTGTCTCAAGAAATTGGTAATCAAATATCCAGTGACATGGCAGTGTATCCCAGAAGAAAGGAAACCTCATCCACACCGCTGTGACAACCTACCACCTTTACAACATTCAATTCAAGGCTTATGCTTAGTTGTTAACTCCACTGTGTGATGTATTTCTCAAGCAACTGAGAGTTACCGCATTCTGGTAATCAGGGAATTCCCTGTTATGGAACTTACAGTTTCACTGCCACTGTGAAGGTCATTTGTGGTCACACCTTCATGCTGCACTGGAGCACATCAGCAGCAAATTGCATCTACTAGCCACTTAATAACATCCACTCCTAACCTGAGGTTCTCGCCACGGTGAACACTCAGACCACAGTCACCTGTGACACGATGAATCATTTGTAGGTAAATCTGTAAAGAAATATTAATTCAATATTCAAGGAAATTGTAAAAACTTACTGGACTCTGTAATGGTTCAGATCTTGTTGCAGTGGCTTTTAAAATGAAACATCTGACAACTACCAAAGGCAGTTTTTTGTCTGAATGGTAGAGGCCCAGTTCTAATTCACACAATCTGCCTTACCATGGGAGCCAAGTTTTGTACTTGAGGTTAGTTGCTATGCATACAGCACTGAGCCAAAATTGGAATCTTACCTAGCACATGGAGATGAATATTTTTTCTGCACAATTTGTCATTCTTTATCTTGTATTATCAACTCCTACATCTATCCATCGGGGGCCTGGGGTGGCGTAGTGGTTAAGGCGTTGCGCTACTAGTTGGACGGTCCCGGGATCAATTCCCGGTAATGTCACTGAATTTTTCAGTGACATATTTCCTTCCGACTGCACCATGGCCCAGGGGTCGACACAACCCCTGGTGAAAATGCGTACCAGGAACATTCCTGGCGGTAAAGGCGACCGGTGCGTGAGGCTGACGACCTCACCATCTTCATGTGCCGAATTTCATGAAAATCTGGGAGCCTAAACCTCCTGGAACCCTCTGGGCCACACCAGACCTGTAACGGGACAACTTCACCTTTACATCCAACCATGTTCATGTGTTATGAGAGTCAGTTTCCTAACCCGGTATGAAGGCGACACATGGTATATGTGTTCACACTGTGACAGCAACATGTTGTCACACGGTACACATGTTCATGCCGTGACAGCAATACGTTGTCACATGTCCACATGCCACCAAGTACTAACTGAGCAGTCATATGTGTCCAGACTCATGACAAATTCTGCACAGATTTCTGCTTCAGTATCATACAATTAATGGGACAAACACTGGCTTTATTTCAAATAATGTTTTAAATAATACACTCAAAATAGTTCTGACTGACAGGGCTGAAAAGGACAGGAAAGGTATAACTGTAACAGAAACCACTAATGTGGACTGCAGTCACTGAAATCCTGCTTTACAATATGCAGTTCTGAAATGTTCTGAAGAAATTCTTCTTCACTCTTGGAACTGTAAAAGTACTAGCAACAGGGTTCAATTAATCACACATCATATCACACTTGGCTTCCTGATGCTGGTTTCTTTTGGAACCATAGGAAATCATTTCATACCACTGACTTAAAACTCCCCAAATTTGATGCGATTTTGACTGTGCATCGTCGTTAATATGTGGAAATAAAATGCCAACTAAATGCAACAGAGGTTTTTATTGCAGATCTTATTGCTTGCTCAACATGTTTCGGGCACCACT
>JGI20166J26741_11636474_pt1 | contig 11358 bp, 6 predicted proteins | sample TergutCu122P5_FD_26741 | JGI IMG/M metagenome (IMG submission 26741) | reverse complement strand
CTCTGACAGCTTCACAGAGACGAAGAATTCAAGTGGCAGAAATGAAATTATTGAGACCTCTGGCAGGCTACACCCTTCATGACCACAAAACAAACGACTTTATATGCCGTGAACTAAAGATTACAGGCATACTAGGCAAGATAGATGAATACAGACTGAACTGGCATTTACACTTGTAAAGAATGCCACAAAACCGAATCCCGTTGAAATCATAGCACTACAGACCACAAGGAAGGAGAACAATTGGGAGACCGAAGAAACGTTGGCGAGAACAGTTGTAACTCTGGAGATGGAACGGATCAAACTGGTCCAATCCTTGATGTTTATGATGGTGGTGATGATGACAGACAGCAGTGTACCGAGGGAAACTGTTCCATACCCATGTCATTCTCTGGTAGGATCACGTCAGTATTCACACCTTGAATAAGTAATGAAATTCAGTTGTATTATGTTAACGAAAGTGAAATGGCATTTTTACAGTTTAATTTTTATGCGACTGACTGCTTTCTTGTTTCATTGTTATCCTATGCAGCCAAATCTCTCTGCAAACAGAACCTGAAATAAAGTAAAGCGCCGCATTTCAGGGAATTTCTCTGGTACCCAAAACTTAAAATGAATATCGCTGCAGTTATAAATTTGGCCATTGGCGGTATTGAACTCTGTGCTAATCACCTGCTGTTACGGGTTTGCAACTGCATGTCGCTCAGAGGGTTTGTTTGGCCCTCATTTCTTTTGAGGAATGAAGAATAAGCATTTTGTAAATTCACGTGTTGGTCTTGTGGATTATGATACCACGTCATGTGGTGGTGGCGCACCGACGTGCCGGAGGAACGTAACATCTTCCATCGCCAAGGTCGTGGTAGCCGCATATCATATATATGTCTAAATCGTTAAAATGCATCGTTGGCGTGGATGCCGTGTATTTTATTAGCAGTAATAACCACATATCTAACCATTCTGTCCAGTTCTGCCTTCAAAACTGTTATCGCTGAAACGCAGAGAAGCTTGAGTTTAACGGAAAGTGATATACACCTTGTCTGAATATCTTTTGTTCCTGTTCATATATCCGTGTTTCGTGCTGTGTTTCCTATGATTATTTGAGAAGGGACGTCGTAGTTAATAGAGGGAGAAGAATTTAGCTAGACTTCGTGAAACAGTGCGTAGTGTGTTCCATTGTTTTGAGATTCCCTAAGAAATATGTTTTTGGTGCATGTTGATTCAGAAAGGCATTTGATTGAGTGCCCCACGCTAGTGAAGGTAATGTATGAAGGAACACCAGAACCAAATTCGTGGTGACGGAATTCATCGTACATTATTGTGTTTCCTTACCGTAATTGGCTGCAGTGGCTTGGATTCGTAGGAAAGTGGACGTTATTTACATGGGAACTTGGCCCTTTTTCTTCCTTTCCCTTTGTCAGGAGTGTTGTGGTGTTCATATGAATTGGTGTATGCATCATCCATTTGACAAAGCCTGCAGGTAAGGAGGCATGAAAGGACCGGTCGCTGAGGGTTTGGGGGTTGTTCTTGCTTCAGTACCTTTCTTCCCCACATGATTGCGGACTTAAACTATTCAGAAATGTTATATCATCACCTTGAACACTGATATGTGAGCCCCGCTGTTGCCATATTACAAGAAAGTACACATTTTAATGGAGGCGGGGCGAGATGTATTAACATGTTCAAATTCGAAGAACAGTTGCAGTTCCGTATTTATATTATCCCTGCCCTCTATTCCGTTGAGGATTTCCAGTGAATATTTTGTAGGGATGCATTTTCTACCCAATTCCTCTCATACGTGATTTTGTTACTCTATCAGGAATAGATTTTGTAAAACTGCACGTCACTAGCAATAATCGTTATACATTTTCGTGTGTGCGACTATGATCATTCAGGTACCCTTGTGCTTTTAGGGCCTATTACAGGAAGACATAGCGTACGAGAATTCCGGAAATTTATCTTCGTCGTCATAGTAATTGTTCTAGTGACCGAAGGGCGGTATTATGTGTGTTGATGATTTTGTTGGGTGCGAATTTGTGCAGCGACGACGTAGCAACGTCGCCTTCCCAGCCAGCTGGTAGTGAAGGAGGGGGCAGTGTTGCCAGATACGGGAGTTGCTGAGGACGGAGTGAATGGCATTGCGGGTTGAGGCACGGTGCAAGGAGGAACGTGGCATCAGCGCTCTTGCATGTGTGGAAACCTGCATAGAGATTACACAGAAGAAGAAGATCGTTTTGGTATAACAGTGCTGTACAATGCTGGCCGTGTTGCTGTGTCAACCCAACACCGGCCTTCGTGTCGCTGTGGCAAATTCTCAATATGTGCAATATGGCGATGAGCTAATGATATAATTTATATTTATTTTTGTAATAAGTCACTATGGAGACCGGCTAGAGTAGATCTGTTATGAGAGGGCAGCAGAATCGTGATGACTTCATGGAACCAAGATTTAAATCATTTCCGTTCTAATGGACGGGATGGTTCGTACTTTGCTGCTCTCCTGTTGGCAGTTGCAGAAGGTAACCTTATCTGTGTGTTTGGTGCGATATTTTAATTCATGGTGAGACGGGTAGCCTGTTGACCTAGTCGGAGCGTATTATAATGTGTAAATTGCGCGAGAGGGGGCCGGGCCGTACCGCTGGGCCGCCACATTGATTTTACAGTTCTCACTCCTCAGTGTAGGAATGTTTTCCTTCTCTGTCTCGGCACGGCCGGTGGTTTAGGGAACCGCCGAGAGAGGGGGGGCGGAAGGAGCAAGCCTGTCTTCTAACATTACGTATTTACCGTGAGCCCCAAAGTGAGCGAGCGAGCGAGTGAGTGAGTGAGTGAGTGTGGTGGTGGCATGGATCGACGACATCTTGGCTTCTTTTCATACGACTCGTCATCATCATCAATGTGTTACTGTGGTGCCCCGACCCCGCCGACAACATGCACCTTGATAATTTTAAAGTACTGCCGCTTGTAACATGGCCGCCGCCAGTATGTCACTTCTGGCCGTCACATTGGGGCAACAGTGCAGCCTTATGTTATCGTCTGGTATTTTCGTAGGTGTGTGCTGTGTGTGTTCGACAATCACTTCCGTGTTTCGCTTGGCCATCTTTCGTTTCGTTTACTTGTTCCGGAATATGTTGTGGTTTGCGGTAAGAAGGGTGCAGTGATATTTGGGTGCGTGGAAGTAGCCAGATTGGTCGTGTAGAATCAAGGGTCTAGTGGAGAGCTAGTTGTACTATGTGTATCTCACTCTTCCCCCCAATTGATCTCTCCTCCTCCATTTTGTCGTGATTCCCTGACCGATTAGACGTAAATCCAACTTGACTTGTCATGAATGTGACGTAATTAACAGATTCCATGTGATCGCTCTTATTCTCACATTATGTTGCATTTGTCAAACAAAACGTCTTGGTGTGTCTTCATTGCCTCCTCCTCTTTAATTATACAGCATTAAACCACCAAAAGTAATATGACGTCTGCTGATGTTAATTGTTTTCCGTGACAGGTGTATTAAGCCGAGCAAACTAGTTCACGTTCGGAATGTGTTATACTTCATGTCCAGGTACTAGTTACATTTGGTTTAAAAGTACGTAACTCTTGTCGCGGTTCAGATTTGATACTGTATCAGCTGTCATGGTCATCACTTCTGTAGCAGGTTAAAAAGTACGTTCCATTACACAATTAAGGGAAAAGGAAGTAATAGAGCTGGCCATGTCAACCCGCATCCATATTTACGTTTTGTAACGTTGTACAAAATCATACTTGATTTAGTCGTTTTGCCTTGTGGTGAAAACATGACTTACTACCGATTTCGCATCCATTAAATAATAGAGGTATTTAAGCCTGTTATTATCCAAGGATTGAGATTTGTGAAACTGGATGTCACTGGAAACAGTTCTGTGTAATTAATGATAGTCATTGCTTTCATTGAGGTTTTGTCATCTTTCAATGAATATGGATTGTATTTCGAAAACATGTTGAAAGGTTTCAGGAATTTATGTGTGGCAACTCTGCAGTTTGTAATTGTGTAAACATTTTGCCTTTATATTTGAAGAATGCAAAGAAGTTTGTAGCACAGAAACTTAATTCATAAAGTGTAGAGAACAATTTTTTGTAGACTGCCCTTCAGGCCTGGGTACATTTGTTCAAAATTGTATGTAGTTATGGAATACATTCTGTGACTGTGAACTGCCATATTTTAATCAGCTCAGAGTTCTTGATTTTCCTGTTACTGGCTACACTTCTTAAGTGCTTATATGCAGCAGTGGCACTTTTGTAATGTAACCTACTTTACATTGTCATGATTTCTCATGTGAATCATGCAGTTTGAATCTAATGGCTCAACAGGTAATTGCTAAATAACAAATGATTGTTTTAATTGAGTGGGCATTATATTATGGTGGATGTAACAACCTATTGACAAGTTCATGGGACCACGTACCTACACTAGTGCAGTTTAATATCTCATGCTTTTCACCTATGTATTATAGTGTGCGCACATCATTCCAGCACTTATTATCCTTCACCTAACTGTTCACAGTTCTTCATTACCAAACTGTTCCACATAATATTATGACAAAAGAAAGCAGAATGTGCAAATGCAAATGACATCATAATACCTGCATTTGATTCTGTGTTGCTTTCGTTCGGCAAATTATGATGGTGGTCACAGAAGACCAAGCAGTGTTGCCAACATACATAGTGAAGTTTGTGGTTTGATATTCTTAAAGCATTTGTCATTTTGCAGTACATGTGTAAGAGAAAATGTATAAGGTAGTAATGAGTAGCCTGGAGGTTAGGCTTTGGTTCACTGTGTGTATAAAACCTGACTTTCACTGATGGTTTCGTAAATTATGTGATAAAATCAGTGCACAGATTGAAGTATCATAGTCATTGTATTGTGTCTGAAGTGTCACACGTAAAGAAATTCACACAGTACATTAATGGTTTGGAAGTGATGTGTGTGTGGGCACATGGATGCTTTTATGTGCTGGTGTAAATGTTACCCATCACATTTCAATTGTTTTCTCATTAACAATGGCTATATTTATATAAGCATCTGGAAATTTTCCACTTACACCTGTTAAATGTTGGGCTGCTTGAAGAACCATCTGTCTCCATGATAAAGTGTTCAGAAGATAATGATGATGTGACACTACATGGTTTTTAGCAGCTAGGTTCCAACATTTTAAAGACATCACTACCATAAAAATTTCAAATCTTGTATGTGTTGAGAATGTTTGAATCAACAGTTTCACAGATCTGTAGTTGATTAAACAGAGAATGTTCTTTGATATACCGTTTTGAAAAGATTAACTGTTGGTGTGCTTAACATTTATATGATGGGGTGGATGTTTAAATTTTAGCACATGCCTTGTAAAAAACCGTTAATATTAATAGCAAAATCCCTGTAATCCTTCATCTGATAATCCAGCACTGGAGGATTGTAATCCCATGATCAGCATGCCTATTAATACTGTGACTTTATCTTGGGCTATCCAGATATTGTGTTGCTAGCGCAACTCTGTGTCCAAGCAGAATACTTTGAGTTTTCATAATTTGATATTACCCCACACCCTGGTGGCTCGCAAGCAACTGCTGGGTCATGCCACTTGTTTGGCACAATCCGTGTTGTGACTGTGAATTCTATTTCCATTGTGTTAGGTGTGACACATGCTACTCGAGCTGTCCTGTCGGCTTCAAGATTCAGATATGGGTAAACAAGGTACTGCTGGCAAGAGGAAACTGTAATGATTCTACAGAAACTTGAAATAATTAGGTGGTCTGAAAGTGGCAAAAATCAAAGAGAGGTTATGGCTTCTTGCAGCATTAGATCATCAGCCATCTATGATATAAAAAAACTGAAGGACCAGTTATAATTGTTTATATCATCAAGTGAAAGTGTGTAGGACATTGTTAAGTGATAGATATTGAAAGAACTGAAATTAGCACAGTTGGTCAAGGGGTGTGAGAGGTCGACAGCAATGCATTCCAAAAACATGATAACAGAGACGTCTAAGTGTTATTATGATGAAATGAAAGTAACTTACGAGTGCACATTCTCTAGCAGTTGGCTGTGAAATTTGAAAGAATTTAGGTTAGTGTAGGTACTGTCCGCGGACCCGGAGTGTCTGATTATGGCACCTGTCTGGTCCTCTGCACCAGGTTAATGGAATTTTAACGTATTTGAACAGAGAAAGATAAAATTATGAAGTAATGGCATTTTGTGACAGACATTATGCATCTGTCTTAACAATTCAGTAAATATCTCTATTGCCTAAGTATATATTAAAAGAATATCTAGGGGTCTTACCGTATATGCGTACTATATGTAGCACGTTGGCTGGATATAGGACATTGTACATCAGGCCTTTGTCATTTGGTAGGTTAACTCTGAATGGGGTAGTGGAGAAGATGTGGAAAGAAGTGGTAGAAGCTCCTTATTTGATATACCACCTAGGTATGGGCTGTACACCTATGAAGTTAGGGTTCAATTCATTGCATCCAGACTTCCTATGGGGTCCACCTAGCTTCCTGTTCAGCAAGTATTGCATGCTGTTTTGACAGGTGTGAACCAGCCAGGATGTAAAGCCGATTACCTGTCCACATATAATACTGAGGTTTAAGAATGCATGGAGCTGTACCTCCACTTCCCAGTGTGCCTTTGTGCATGGTGCATAATGAAGCATAGGGTGGGATGTGTCTTCAGATATGAGAAGACTAGAAGAATCTTTGAGTCAGGATAATCAGTTACTGGACCAGGTTTCAAAGTAGTGACCTCTAGAATGCAACTTGGGATTGCTGTCTAGCCACTGTACCAATGTTAGGTGCCCCCGTAAAATGGATTCCTGATTACAATGATCAGTTCTTTCCTGGATAGTGTGTCTAGAGCAGCCACTGGTTATAGCAGTTGGTGTGTAGTCTTGCAACTTGTTTTTGTTTCTGACATGACAGCCCTGTGTTTTGGCCGTGAAAATTATGTAGATTACTGATGTGTTCATGGGGACTACAGATGGGTTGGAAAGTAATGTGACAGTCCTTGATTTTTTTACTGTGTGATAAATATGATACTTATTGGTGAAAAGTGTAGAAATATAGTGGAGTATCAGGGATTTGTATATTACCCTATGGAACTAATGTGCAGTTAATGCAGCGTAACTCATCTCCTTCCAGTGCCAAGTTTAGGAATGAATGGAGCTATACCACTGCTTTTCGTGTATGCTTTCATGGCATCTGCAGCTTTTTAGTGTTACATATTCATATTTTGATTATCAGGGCAGAGAATATTAAGATATGGTCTTGTGAGATGCCATGCCATTCTAGTCAGCAGATAAGCTAAGTTTACTCCTGCCCTGGGAATGCAGGCATGAGAGGCTGTGTGGGTAAATCTGAGATTTGGGTTGTACAAAGTGGTACTGGGACAAGGTTCTGTCAGACCACTTCGGTTTTCCTCTGTCAGAATTTTTCTATCAATGCTCAGCGTTTGTTAATTCATTTATGACCAATGCCCTGTAATCACTGCAGTTAACAGCATTGTTAAATAACTCACATTTACATGGCATCACATCCCAGAAGAGTGATTTTGGTGTTACTTACTTACTTACTTACTTACTAAGTTATTTAGGTGTTACAGATTATCTTTCTTTACTTCAGGTCATGTATGTTGAGATCAGTATTGTATATCATTTTGCATTTTTGGGGTTAAAATGTGGACATGTCGCACTTTTTGGAAAGTTGACTGTCAGATCTGAAAAGATTCTTCATACTTCAATGTATGAACTGTGCTCTTGGTGTGTGCGTTTGCACTGCTCTTACCACATGTTTCTGTTGTAAATAAATTTTATCAAGCCGGTTGTAGCAGTGGTGGTGTCATACTGTATTTCAGAAATACGCAGTTTTGTCTTGGCCAGGTTGGCTGTTCTGACAGTGCTTCTGTGTGGTTTTCCTCAAGTCAGACACACACTTTTTCCTTCTTATTGTGGTCTTCTCTCTTCATCTTTGGTGAAGATTGAGGCAGTGTGTTCCTCTGAAACATTGCCTCTCACCTACCATGTTTTGCAGTGTCATAACCCAGGAGACTTGACTATATGGACTGATGTTATGTGTCTCTGAGTTCCTTCATCCCTGTTCCCAAGAAGCTTACATTAGATCTCAACTGTTTTGTTCCATGTCCTTTCTAATTCATTATTATGTTATCACATCTGCCATATAGTCTTATCAGCTGGCATCAGTGTTCACTAAGTCAGACCAGGTATGAAACCTCACCACCAAAAAACAAATCTTTTGTGTGTGTGTGTATATATATTCTTTATATATAGGTAGGTTTCACTCTTTCATAGGCCATGAAGGCCTTTAGGGAGAGTAGAGGTATACCTCTACTCTATTTTTGACCTCAGCACTAGAAGGGGGTGAGGGGTCACTGTCACCCCCCCGTCCACACCTTACCTCAGGGAAAGACTCGGTACCCATAGTACAGGAGGCTGGGTGGGCCTCAGAGGGCCGGTATTGACAAGTGCGGAAAATCTCGCCCCCACCGGGATTTGATCCCCGGACTGTCCAGCCCATAGGCGGTTGCTATACCGACTACGCTACCCAGCCCACTTTTATATATATATGTATAAAGTTCCATATGTTTGAGATATGTCAAGGGGTGAGGAGATAAACTTTGTGAATCTTGTCTTGAAATTGTCTTTGAATATGAATGGACGTGCAGATAGAAGATGGATACTGCAGAGTTGCAGATTTACCATTTTATGCATCTTAGTTATTTAAGAAACTCTGTTAGTATTGTAACACCTGTACATTTGGTAAAGGCAACTGGCCTCATGGTCGATCCCAGTGATCACACCGTCTAAAGTGCTAGGTTGTTGGGATAGTGGGTTTGAATTTCACCAGGGGCATGGATGTCTTTCCCATATGAGTGTTGTGTGTTGTCAGGTAGAGGTCTCTGTGACAGGCCTTTCTCCCATCCATAGAGTCCTTCTGAGTGTGGTGTGATAACTTTGTGTGATCTCAAAACCTCAAGAATGAGGTGACTGAGACCTGAGTGGGGCTGTTGCACCACAAGGAAAATACTTTCTGTATGGCTGAAAACTCATATCCTGACCTCACTCTTTGTGAACCCAGGTTTTAAATTATTCTCTGTTGGTTTTTTAATGCACACAACTCTTTATGACTACATTTGCTATAAGTTCCTTGCCCATATTATTCTAGTCTTTTCATATATTCTCGTCAGTACTAACATCATCCAATTAGTGGTTTTGACATTGTCATTTAGTAGTAACTGCTCCATTAATTTGTTTGGATTACCATGTTTTGTTTTAGTTTATCTTGTGCATAAATATCTGAGTGTAGCAGTTTGTCATAAGTCTCTGTGGAAACAGTTGTCTTGGATTTATTGGTAGATTTTGCCTGATATCATCCTTGGAAGTGAGAGAGGTCAATTTTGAGATACTGTTTATTTGGAATATTCTCTAGCCTTGACCTAGATGTCAGGGTCAGATTGGTTGTTTCCTGAGATAGGTATAAGCTGGTATCACATGGTGTGTGTGTGTGTGTGTGTTTTATCAGAAGAACACTGTAGGATATGAAACACCCTTATGAGGGTTGTTCACATGTTCTTCATGATGCTTGTAGTGAATTTTAGTGAGTTGGATGATTGGCTGTAATGTTGCAAAGGGGGGCCTTCACTGGCATGAACTGCCAGAACTTGTCACAGTAGTACCCTAACCACCATTATGCTGTTTGTCTCAGTTCCACATGTTACTCCTTAACACACACACACACATTGTTTTAATTCCCAACCTCACTCCTACCAGCCGAAGTTTCATTTGTTCAAAAATTTCAATGGACACTTCACTGTGGGAAACTGCAAGTCTCCTGCCATCTGGTTTTCCAGAACACAGTCTGCTACAAGAGTTGCTGAAGGAAGTGTACAAGGTGTGAAACTCAGCATGCAATTATTATATGCCATGAATTTGTTGGTTTGTTCAAAAAACACCCCTGACACTGGACATGTACGGGAAAATAACATTGTTGGAAGCCTCTCTCTCTGACAGGATAAGAAAGGGTTGCATTTAAACAGTCCGTGCCAGAAAGTGTGTATTAGATAGTTTGAGGTAGAGCTTGTGTTCCTAACTATGGTGCTAGGTGGAGGCAGGTCATAATTTTTATACTTGTTGCATGAATCCACCACTTTATGGAAGAAAAGCTGCCTGTACGCTCAGAGTCTGAGTGGCTGTCACAGCCACTCTTGGTATGGCAACAGAAGGAAAAAATGTTTCTTTTGTCATGACTTGAAACCCCCTCCCCTCAGCCAGTGTTTTATCTGATACATGGTAAATTCAACACTGCAGAATCCCAGCCCATGTGTGGTACTTTTCAACAGAATATATTTTTATCATCAGTAAAAACTTAACGAAGCTCTTTCAAGAGAATATTTAGAATTTATCCCTTGTAGTTTAAATAGCAAATCCTAATTGAGAAGTCAAGTTAAGTGGAATTGCAACTATGTGACCTAGCAGTACTAATAAATAGTTTTGTCGAGACATACTAAAGCACAATATGGGTATCTCGGTTCTGACACTGAATCTACCTACTTCTCTGGTCTGGCGCTCATGATGATGCAGTGTTTTAAGATACACAGTTCCTGTGTGGCCAGTTCAAGGCAAAACATTTGTGCTCTCATTAAACGGAGAATAAAAATCATTTTTTATTCCTTCTGTTACATAGTGTTCTGGAAGACACTGTTAGTCAGACTAACATTTGTTGGTTCCTAGTTTTGTGGCATGCATGCAGTACTTTTTGAATCCCTGAAAAATATGAAGCATGATTTTGGAGAGCGTCTTATGGGATATGGTGCTATATAGTCAGGTATCTGGCTACTGATGTTTCACTTTTTGTACCATGTAGATGACTGCAGAAGTTTCTGGTAGAACTTTGTAACCATCTCGTAGGCTTCATGGCTTGACATCCCAGAAGGCCATGGTACTAATTGCTTGTCCGGGATTTCAAATCTTATAGTCTTTTACAGACTTGGATGGAAAAAAAATTACTGGCACATTTTATTTTTCTTCATAATTTTTTTTAACCAATTCCAATTTTATAGTTTAAATATGTAGTTATTCTGCCTTTCTTTGCAGAGGGGGTATGATTTCAGAAACATGATTGTTAATGGTTTGTTTAATAATCCTCTCAGACTCAGACTACCATTGAATGGTAGGATGATGGTGAACAGTGAATTGGAAAAGATGTGGAAGGAAGCTGTCGTGACCTAGTTTGAGGTGTCATCCTGGCATGACTAAGGAAAATCACGAAAAATATTGGTGAGCATTGTCCCACACAAGATATGAACTGGTTTCGAAGCCACCC
>JGI20166J26741_11636363_pt1 | contig 11360 bp, 12 predicted proteins | sample TergutCu122P5_FD_26741 | JGI IMG/M metagenome (IMG submission 26741) | reverse complement strand
ACATAACATTAGTATGATGGCAAGGCCTCACTTTCTGCTATTTTTCAACACCGTTCGCTTCGTATCGGTTTGAACTTGAATCAGACTGATTTTGGAAGGGAGAAGATTCATCGGTATCTCAATAAAACTTGTATGATGATATTCTTTTTGATAGGTTTTTCGTCCCAAAATATCATAAACTGCGATGGATTTTATCTCAATTCCTTCTGCTGAAAATTCGGAATCCCCTATTTTCACCGTACATCGATAGAATGGGGGATTCTTGATTTCGGTAAAATCCGGCGCTTTTTCATTCAAATAAACATTGTCGAAATAAAGATACCGGACAGGAGCAAGCCCGCATTCGAAAGAAATGCGGGCTTTGTTTTCTGTGGTTTCATTATACAAAAAAGTAGAAGCGAATGTTTTTTTTTCTGTGTTCAGGTTGGCATTAATAAAATGGTAAGCGCTGTAATCATCGTGATTTTTACTGATGTCGGCTCCTATGGTTACCGGAGAAGAAGCATAAGCGTCAAACAGGAACGTATAGGTATATCCTTTTTTTAATGTAACCGGAGTATATATAAATTGGATATGCCAATTTTCTTTTCCCGGCGATGTGATCTCTATACGAGCTTCCCCGTCGACAACCTTAATAGATGCCGCTGCTCCGTAATCAGGAAATTGGTTCAAAAACCAAGGCTGAATAGTTTTATTGAAAGCGCTGTTTTTTACAATTACTGTGTCGTATGCGCTGCAATCACAGTCTGCTTTATAACCGGTCAACGCAAACAACATTCCGGTACGATAACAATCCAAGGCAGGGTCATAAATGCCAAATCCGCTGCAATATTCCCAATAAGCGCTACTGAATTCGTTCGCCTCGAAAACCTTGCGTAAACATCCCATCCATCTTGCTCTTGAAACATCGTCCGCATTCCCTATTGCTCCAAATTCGCCGATATACACCGGAACATTATTTTTTTGAGAATATTGTTTAATTGTATTCATATCGTTCACGATAGCAGCGGTTTGAACGGCTGTACTATCCCATGTAACTCCGATAGGCAGGCTTTGTCCGGTCCAATCGGCACCTTGGTGCGTAAAATTAAAAGGATCATAATAATGAACGGTCAAAATAATATTCGGGTCATCCGGTAATTGCAATTGCGACAATCCGCCGATTCCGCCCCAGTTAGCTGTTCCTATAATCACTATGCGGGTCGGATTGGTCTCTCTTATTTTCGACAGTCCCTCAGCCAGATAAGTATTCCAAATAACCGGCGTTAAATTACCATTCGGTTCATTCAGTATTTCAAAATACAAACTATCCGGGTAATTTCGAAAATGAGTGGCGATTTGCTCCCACAGTGCAAGAAACCTTGTTTTATGCGCTGCAGGATCCGTCATTATTTCTTCATAATGATGGATATTGATGATGATCGGCAATCCGTTTTTGAGCGCCAAATCAACCGCCCAACGAATCGTATCCATAAACGCCCGGTCGATGAAATAAGGATAAACGGTTCCGGCATGCGTCGACCAGCGCACCGGAAGCCGAAGAGAAGCAAAGCCTTTATTCTTAATATCTCTGAAATAAGCGCTATCAGGCTCTACGCCCCATGCACCCAAGGAAGGCGCTTCAAACATATTCCCGAAATTGATTCCCGATCCCAAACGCCTGTTCATCTCGAAAGCGTGCTCGCGTTGAGAAAATAAATTTACATGAATCAAGGAAAATACCAAACAAAACAAGCCGGTAATTATTTTTTTCATGAAAAATAGGCTAAATTTTTCCAAAGGTAATAAAAAATAATTATTTTTGTAGTTTGTTAGGAAAAGTTATTGTTATGTTAAATCAAATTTGGGACAACGTCATTGCGAGCCGTCAGGCGAAGCAATCCATAACTCATAATTCATAACTCATAATTAATTAAAAATATCATGAAGCAATTAAGTTTATTTACACTTGGGATATTATTTGCCCTAACGGCATTTTCTCAACAACCTGCGTACAACGGATTAGAAAATTCTATGGGAAATCTTTACCGTTTGTCGAATGCAAAAACCCGCTCCATCAGTCCCGAAAACTTTACAGGCGAAAAAGGAAAAGCCGGAATGGCCGACCTCAAAGACAAAGACCAACGCAACGTGGCCAATGCTTCTTTTGCTGCACGTGATTTGGGACAAGGTTGGAAAGTAAATCCTTACATCCGGATCAATTCGAAAGAAACAATAACAATTGCGGAAATCGAAGGCCCGGGCGCTATTCAGCATATTTGGATGACTCCTACGGGAAAATGGCGTTTTACGATTATGCGAATCTATTGGGACGATGAAAAAGAACCGTCTGTTGAATGTCCCGTAGGCGACTTTTTCGGCATGGGTTGGGGTGTTTACGCTCCTCTATCGTCGCTGTCGATTTGCGTGAATCCCGGAAGCGCTTTTAATAGTTATTGGACAATGCCTTTCCGCAAAAAATGCAAGATCACGATGGAAAACATCAATGATAAGGATCCAATGACTTTGTATTATCAAGTCGACTATACATTAACGGAGGTTCCTCAAGACGCCGCTTATTTTCATGCACAATGGAGACGCTCGAATCCGAACGTAACTTCCGATTATACGATTGTCGATAACATCAAAGGAAAAGGTCATTACGTTGGAGTATATCTCGCATGGGCCGTCAACAACAACGGTTGGTGGGGAGAAGGCGAAATCAAATTCTTTATGGATGGCGACTCCAAATTCCCGACCATCTGCGGAACAGGAACCGAAGATTATTTTTGCGGCTCCTATAATTTCGACCGCAACGGGAAATACACGGAATTCTGTACACCCTATTCCGGATTAGTCCAAGTGATACGTCCCGACGGTACGTACGTTTCACAACAACGATTCGGTTTATACCGCTGGCATATTATGGATCCCGTCCGCTTTGAAAAAGATTTGAAAGTGACGATACAAGATTTAGGTTGGCGTCACGACGGGCGTTATCTCCCTCAAAAATCGGATATCGCTTCAGTCGTTTATTGGTATCAGACAGAACCCCATAATAAATTCCCAAAACTTCCGAATTGGGAAGAATTAGAAGTGAATTAGCGGGAGATAAGAGGAGTCAAGTCCCTACCAAGTCGCATCGCGCATCGGTTTAAGTATTTTTAACAATTTACTTTTTTCTTGGTTACTACTCAGCTCAAATATGCAAATATATTTCGGCTCAGCGGTAAATGTAGCGCAATCCCAATCCGAAACGGATTATCACGTCTCCTTATACCTGTTTTGATAATCCCGGAAACTTTTGTAATTTTGTGCTATCAAATTATTAAAGCATTTATAGCTATGGCTACAACAATTAAAACGCAACCGAACGGCGCTGCAAAAATGCAAAGGAAACAAATCGCCGGCAATGCGCAACAAGAACCCAAACGGCTCTCGAAATTTGCGCTATGGAGAAGAGAAAATCCGGAAGGAATTCTTATTGTAAAAGATTGGCGCGCAGTAAACAAATGATTTTTTGTTATGAGATACTTGATTGATACCAATATATTCATAAAAATGGTAAATGAAAGCGATTTATTTTCTAATGATGTCAAAAGTATCTTTGAGGATTACGAAAATATCATATACGTCAGTTCGGAAAGCATAAAAGAGTTTATACATTTGGTACAAACAGGAAAAGTCTTTCTCAAAAAAGAGCTTGATATATTCGATTTTATAGAAAACACTTTAGGTTTCAATATAAAATATATTACCAAAGAGCATTTAAGCACCTTTGCTAAACTCGATTTGATTGAAGGACACAATGATCCGAGCGACCGCCTTATTATTGCGCAAGCGATAACAGAAAAAATAACGCTTATCAGTAACGACAAAAAATTTCCAAAATACAAGAAAATGGGTTTGGATTTAATTTCCAATCGCTGAAATCAAAAATAGGTAAAAAGGATGTATTAAATCATTGCGAGCGGAGCGACACAAGGACGACATAATAGAATGGACTTAACACTATAAAGAGATGAAAAATTTTTTATTAATTGTATTGGCGCTCGGAATGTGCCATACCGGGTTTGCGCAGCGAATGGTTTTTATAAGGCCGGATGCGACAAACGAAATAAAGTTGAATTTAGCTACCACTTTGTTCGCACTTCCTGAAATCAGTTATGAACGGGTATGGAGAAATAATTTCGGATTAGGCATAGCGGGAAGAGTTACTTTATCCGGTGATTATGATACCCGATACTTGTTTATGCCTTATTGCCGGTTTTATTTCGGGGAATCGCCAATCAAATCTTTCTTTGTTGAAGCGAACTTAGGAATAATGGGATATAAAAAAGTTGAATATTATTCCACTCCGGACTATGATGTTTTTAATAAAATCAATTCCAAAATTGTCGGCGATTTCGGCGTCGGCCTGGCCTTAGGATACAAATACATCAATCGAAGAGGTTTGATAGGAGAAGTATTTGTAGGAATCGGGCGTACAACAAACGATCGGGTTTATTCACGCTGCGGAATTTCAATGGGAAAAGTATTTTAACAAGTAAAACATAATACATAAAATAACCTCTTTAAATCTACTAATTGAAGTGAAAACAAATTTATCATCCAATTTACAAAAGTGGGGAGTTTTAGCGATCACCCTTTTACGAATGGCTATCGGGTGGCATTTCCTCTACGAAGGGATTGCAAAGATTACTATCACCGGATGGTCGTCGCAACCTTACTTAGCGAATACTACGGGATTCTTCTCGCCTTTTTATCATTGGTTAGCTGCTTCGCCGGCAATCGGAGTGATCGATTGGCTGAATATTACCGGACTCATCCTAATCGGATTGGCTTTATTCCTCGGGGTTTTTACCCGGATTAGCGCTGCATGCGGAGCCTTATTATTGTTGCTTTATTATTTTGCTTATCCGCCCTTTGGCTTTTCACTGATCGCTACTTCCGGTGAAAGCCATTTATACATTGTCAATTACCTGCTTGCTGAAGCAATCATGCTGATGATCTATGTCTTCTATCCTAAAACAGGCTATGGCATCGAAAACTTGTTAACTTACTTGAAAGAGTCGCGAAAATCCAAAGAAACCGATCCGGAATTTACTTCGAATTCCCGTCGCGAAGCAATCAAAAATTTAGCTTCTATTCCGATACTCGGATTGATGGGTTGGGGCGCTTACGATAATAGCCGCCGGTTTGGAATTGACGTTATGAGCGGAGCCACCATACAATTGAAACGTAAAGATTTATCGGAATTAAAAGGAGAATTGCCGCGCGGTAAGATAGGAAATCACGAAATCTCCCGGTTAGTGATGGGTGGTAACCTGATTGGAGGATGGGCGCATTCGCGTGATTTAATTTATGTCGACCAACTGTTTAAAGCTTATAACAGCGAACGAAAAGTTTATGAAACGCTTATGCTGGGAGAAGCCGCCGGTATTAATTGCATCAATATCGGATTTGCCTCCAACGATCTGCTTCGTAAATACAAGAAATCAACGGGCAGTAAAATAAAAGTGATTTCGCAAATTGCCGCCGATGTGAAAGATGAATCGACTTTGTTTGATGCAATGTATAAAGCCATAAAATACGGTGTGGATATTCTTCAAATTCAAGGAAACTGGGTCGATTGGATGACGCGCGATCAACATCTTGACCGCGTCGGACGTTTACTCGAAAAGATTAAACAGGAAGGATTCACCGCCGGATTGGGCGCTCACACCATCGATTCTTTGATAGCTTGCAAAGAGCAGGGGATAATCCCGGATTATTATATGAAAACAATGCATCACGATCAATATTGGTCGGCTACTCCACGCGAAAATCGAGTGCCTTTCGAACAAGATGGTCCTGTTTCTCCCGACCATAATAAGTACCACCAAAATATTTTTGACGGATTTCCCGAGCGAACGATCGATTTTTTCAAAGATACCACTGTTCCCGTGATGGGATTCAAAGTCTTAGCTGCCGGAGCGCTTACGCCGGCTGACGGTTTCCGTTATGCATTTGAGAACGGCGCCGATTTTATCTGCGTCGGAATGTTTGATTTTCAAATAGTAGAGGATGTCAATGTATGTATCGACACCCTCCAAAAACTAAACGAAAGCAAATTGCGTCAAAGGGCTTGGATGGGTTAAACAGTTGCAGCAACCGATGTTACTCGGTGGTTTGTTTCACCCAATATAATCAACGCTTTGTCCAATATGGTGGAGTCGTCTAACAAAACGATTCCTCCATCGGGACCGGGTTCAATATGAATGCCGCATTTATTTCCCGTACTATGGTTGAGTCCGCCAAAATAGTTTCGTACTGTGTCTTCCGACAGTGCTAACTCTGCGGCGATTTGACGGATACTCCCATCGGGTAAACGATCTTTGATCCGACGAAGCTCATTAAATGTTATCGTCTTCATGCCTGTATTTGTATTTATTTATATTAATTAATATTTGTTCTTAAAACCGCTACGAACTTAATAAAAAAAAATAGATTTGCCAATTATTTTCCCTAAATAAATGTAATAAAATCTTAATTATTATGTAAGAAAAATGCAATAAGTTGATTATTAAATAATAGCAAAACAATTATATGTAAATAAAAAACTCCGCACAGAAAATAAGAATCTTTGGCGGAATAAATCGATTGATTCAATGTATCATTATCCCCTGAAAGCCACCGACGACGCAGTTGGTTGTATAACCAATAAACCAATCCGGCAATCAACACCCCGACGATTGCTCCCGCAACCACATCCGAAATAAAATGAACCCCGATATAAATCCTTGAGTAAGCGGTTAAAAATGCAAAAAGAAAAATGGTCCAAGCGAATAATTTATTCCTGAAAATCAAAGTTAAGAAAGTGGCAAGCCCGAATGAATTGGTGGCATGTCCGGAAATAAATCCGTAATTTCCTCCCCGATAGTTAAACAGGATTTTTACTTGATTCATAAAATCCGGATGATGCGTCGGACGATAACGATGAAAAAGCGGTTTAAAAAGTCCTGACGACAATTGATCGGTAAGCAAAATTAACACGCCAATCGCAACTAAGATGCAAACAATTTCTCGCCAATTTTTTCGATAAGTAAACACCCATAGAAAACAAAGGTAAAAGATCATCCATGTCCAAGGATTCGTATACATATAAAAAAAATGATCCCAAAACGTAGAGTTGCTTCCGTTCAGGGAAAAGAAAAGATTTCGTTCTAATTGAAGTTCTTTTTCAAGCATGCTTTAAAATTCTATCACAACAAAGGTATAATAAATTCGAATAAGAGTGAAAATAATGGATAAATATTTTACCTTTGCCTTGAAAAAGACAGCATGGTTAAAATGGAAAATATGTATTATCAGTTAACAAGTAAGGATTCCTTTTTCCTGCTTGCCGGTCCCTGTGTTATCGAAAATGAACGGATGGCTTTGGATATAGCCGAAAAAATCGTAGGTATTACAGAAAAACTAAACATTCCTTATATTTTCAAAGGCTCTTACAAAAAAGCGAATCGGTCGAGAATCGATTCTTTCACCGGAATCGGAGACGAAAAAGCTTTGAGAATCTTGCGAAAAGTAAGTGAAACATTTCAGATTCCCGTTGTAACCGATATTCACGAGACATCCGATGCCGGCAGGGCGGCAGAATATGTTGATATTTTGCAAATCCCCGCTTTTCTTTGCCGCCAAACCGATTTACTGATAGCAGCCGCTCAAACGGGAAAAATAGTGAATATTAAAAAAGGACAGTTTTTATCTCCTTCGGCAATGCAATTTGCAGCCCGTAAAGTTGCGGATTGCGGCAATAATCAAATCTTATTGACGGAACGCGGAACTACTTTCGGTTATACGGATTTGGTGGTCGATTATCGTGGAATTCCCGAAATGCAATCGTTTGGTTATCCCGTAGTGATGGATGCCACACATTCGTTGCAACAGCCGAATCAAAGCAGCGGAGTGAGCGGAGGAATGCCGAAACTGATTGAGACGATCGCTAAAGCGGCAATAGCTGTCGGCGTGGACGGTCTGTTTATTGAAACACATCCCAATCCGGCGCAAGCACTGTCGGACGGAGCTAATATGTTGCCTTTGGATTTGTTGGAGCCTTTGTTGGGAAAATTAGTACGGATACGAAAGTCGTTGAAATAAAAGATAAATAGGTCGAATGAAACAAACGCATAGTAAAATTTGGTTAAATTTATTATTATCATTAATGGCAATCGCTTCGGTAGCTTCGCCGGTTTCCGAAGCAACCGGGTTTACCGTTGATTCGGCGAACGACAATCGCTCATTTTGGCTCAATACCATGCTGCGGATTGCAGATCCCGTACTAACAAATCTGGCAAATAATACTTTAAGAAAGAATATGCCGGTGGAATCGAACGCTCAAGATTTAAACAGCCGTCGCGAATATACTCATTTAGAAGCGTTCGGCCGCACTTTGACCGGGATATCTCCCTGGCTTTCATTGGGTGAAGATGATACGCCCGAAGGAAAAATCAGAGGAAAATATATCGCCTTAACACTGCATGGTTTGAAGAATTGCGTTGATCCTCAATCACCCGATAAATTAAATTTTAACCAAGGAAGTCAGCCATTGGTTGATGCTGCATTTCTGGCTCATGGCTTATTGAGAGCCAAAGACCAATTATGGTCCCGATTGGATGCTGTTACCAAACAGCGTTTGATTGAGGCTTTTAAATCTACGCGAGCAATCCGACCGTCGGAATCCAATTGGTTGCTCTTTTCGGCCATGATAGAAGCTGCATTGAAAGAATTTTCCGGGGAATGGAACTTCCATGTAATTGAGTATGCTTTGAATAGACATAAAGAATGGTATAAAGGCGATGCTTGGTACGGCGACGGTCCGGAGTTTCATTCGGATTACTACAACAGTTTCGTTATTCAACCGATGATGGTGCAGATACTGGAAATAATGAAAAAATACAATGCGCCCGGAGCAGAATTTTATGAGGTGGAGATTCCACGTTATCGGCGTTTTGCTGAATTACAGGAACGAATGATTTCTCCGGAAGGCGCTTATCCGGTTGTCGGTCGTTCGCTGGCTTACCGATTCGGGGCTTTTCAGGCGTTGGCAGACGTCGCTTACAGGCAAATACTTCCGGAAAAAGTAACTCCCGCTCAGGTAAGAGCAGCATTGACGGCGGTTATTAAGCGTCAGATTGAAGCGCCGGGTACTTTTGATGAAAACGGATGGTTGAAAATCGGTTTTTGCGGGGATCAAATCGGTATCGGAGAGAGTTATATTTCAACCGGCAGCTTGTATTTATGTTGCGCTGTATTCATTCCTCTCGGTCTTCCCGAAGATAATCCGTTCTGGAACAGTCCCGCTCGGGATTGGACTTCCAAGAAAGCCTATTCCGGTCAACCGATAACTGTGGATAAAGCGCATAAAGACTGATTACAATACAACCATTTTTTCTGAACATTTTTTTTTAGCATTTGAAAAGAAATTATTTGTACATTTGCATCATGCAAAGTATTCCTTTTCATATTGCCTATTTACTTACACGGCACGAATGCGTTATTCTGCCGGGTCTTGGGGCTTTTATAGTTTCTTCGTCGGAGAAGGAAAAAGCAAGCCGATGGGGAATTATATCGCCTCCGGAAAATTTTTTAGGGTTTAATCCCGAAATAAAACATAACGACGGATTGTTGGCAGATTCTGTTGCAAAGGAGAATCAATGTTCTTATAAAGAAGCGAACATTTTGATCAATCAATATGTTACACAGATTATTCATTCTTTGGATGAGGGAAAAAGCGTACAAATTCCCGGCGTAGGAACTTTGTATTCGAAGGATCACAAGCGATTGTTCCAACCGGATCGGATGTTAACATGCAATGCTTTATACTACGGCTTAACCGGGTTTTCGTTGCCCTATTTGAATGAACTTCAAAATCCGGAGAATGTCGGTCATCCTAAAAAGAATAAAGAAGTCTTTTGGATTCCGGTCAGCCGAAAAGCTATTTCTTATTTCGGGTCGATTACTGCGGCTTTATTAATGATGTGTCTTATCCCTACCCCATTGAATGACGCTCGGTTATATCCGGAACAAATTCAATATGCGAGCATTATCAATCTTTCATCGCCCAAAGCGATCGATGAAGAAATCAATGGCTCGGAATCAGAAACCCGGTTGTCAACGGATGCCTCTTTATCAAAAGAAGAAACAGAGAGCCTGAATCAATCGGAAACGATCCATCCAACCAAAGCAAATTCTTTTCATTATTACCTTATCGTTGCCAGTTTGCCAAACCGGACTTTAGCAGAAAAATCCATAGCCGAGTTTCAATCCGAAGGTTTTGAAGATGCTTCCATTCTTTTTTCGGACGGGCGGCATCGAATTTATACAAGCTGTTTTGAAGATAAAGCGAAAGCCGAAGATTTTCTCTTTCGATTTCGAAAGAATTACCCGGCACATGCAGATGCTTGGTTGCTAAAGAAACGTTTAAAAAACTTCTAATGTTGCCTTTCCTTGAAGATACTTTAATCGTTGAGACGATTTTTCTTTTTCTTTTTTCAATCGATCAATATCCGATAATATTACTGCAAAATCGAAGGTTTTAACTAATGCTTTTTTGTCTGCCGGGGAAATCGTGAATGTATATTTTCCGGTTCCAAACAATTCCGCTTTGAGCGTGGAATCTTTATTTTGATAAATAAATTGAATCACTCCGGCGTCTTTTCCTTGCGTGTAAGTAACCACTTCGGTTGTCACTCCGCCATCGACAAAAGAGTAATTCAATCCTCCATCGTAGGGAACGGATTCGGTTTCGGCAAAATCTCCATTCGATTTGGAAACTTTTAAACGGGAATGGTGAATGGGGGGATTCCCGTAATAAACGCCGGAAAACAACAATTCGCCCGATTCGTTTACTTGGGTTCGGATACAGGAGGTTTGAAGCTTTGCTTCCACCAACTGACTTTTATCCGTATATTTCCCTAAATCATCGTAGGAAGAGTCTTTTTCAAATACAAACCCCGATTTCATCGTTTCGGCATCAGCCATTCGCACTTGCAAAAGACTATCACAGAAAATCATATTTCTTTCCTGCTCTTTGATTTCAATCTTGCGTCTCAGTTGCATACCTTTCTTCCTGATCCCAAACTCTTTGGGAAAAAGTATTTTTATACTGTCGATATTATTTTTAGCTGAGACATATTCACCTTGCCCGTACAATTTTTGAGCGTTTTCCAAATAAGCGCTTGCCTGTTTTTTATCCGAATTGCATGCAAAAAAAATCAAAACTAAACCGATTAGAAATTCTTTTTTGTTCATGAAGCTATATTTTACTAATGTAAAGGTAAGATATTTTTTGGAAATGAGAAAAAGAGTATACCAACTCTTAACTCTTATCTCTTATCTCT
>JGI20166J26741_11636252_pt1 | contig 11362 bp, 7 predicted proteins | sample TergutCu122P5_FD_26741 | JGI IMG/M metagenome (IMG submission 26741) | reverse complement strand
CCCACACAGCTGTATTTATGTGTTTTGTGTGGATCTCAGAACAAACAGCCATTATTTCCCTATACAACATTAACTGACTGGTTTGTATAACTGAGACGGATTGTGTTTACTGCGCGGTACGGACTGGGTATTTAAAGTCTAATTAAGGTAAATGATAATATTCAAACAGCTGAAGTGAGGATGAGGTGTGAAAAAATTATTAGGGCTTGAAACTACGTAAGGGTTGTAGCAGTAGGCATGTTACAAACAACTGCCGCTGCAGTTCGGTGTATTTACACAGATATAGAAAGTGAGATCACTTGCTTTTCGTGCAGATATTAAAGTAGCCAATTTGAATCGAGAGAGAATTTGGAATTTTTATGTTTAATGAAAATAAAGAGGGTCGAAAGGAAAAGACTTATCGACATGACAAGTGTAGTGGAAACACGGCTTAGCTTGCGTAATGCTGTAGACAGGATGCAGTGCGAATAAAGTACACATATGGCTTGGCCGTTCGCTCCTGCATTCTTACACTCAATCACTGCACACCTGCACACCTCTATTCAAAGTAACGGCACAGGTTTACAAGGGAAGAGAAATTCACACCGTAACGTCTGAATACACTGTCGGCTGTAACGCAATAAACAATCTGACAGAGACCATGAAATTTAATTATATATATATAACGTAGAAACCCCCATTACTGAAATGACACAAGGCACTCTCAGGTACTCACACGTTCGGCATTCAAATTACAAAATTGTTTCTTCACGTGTCGCCAACGAATCGCAAGCCGATGTCGCAATGTCTGAAACCTCTACGTAACCGGTTCACATTCTTAATGTACCGTATTAAGAAGATATTCACGAATTTATGGCAAAATAATTAACGATGCTTTAAGTTAAGGTCACGCACTTAAAAAGTGCTTATCCCATACTTGTGCAGAGAAGTGCAAAACGGAAGAATACTGTCGGGTGGTACAGTACATCTGTATCAAGTGATCTATGTGCAGGCGGCAAAAATGCTGTGGCGTGTATCAAGTGCAGTGACTTTAGTCTGCGGTAACACTGTACAGAGAGAACAAATCAAAGCCACAGTCACTTTATGACTGCAGGTCAGACAGTCAGTCACTCTTGGTGTCGAGCCTCTGCTGGGGGCTCATGACCACATTTTATTCTGTATGGAATTACACCGTCTGTGAGTGTTGGGGCGCCCTTCTGACAAAAGTGTGGGTCCTTCTGCTGCCACAAGTCACGGTCCTTGTATATATATATATGCCTTCGTCAATTCAGGCATGGTGCAGCTGATGTTGGTACTGACACTTTGTTTTACAACTGAATTTGTCTCCCTTATTGACCCAGATTCGAAGGGTTAAGTTTTGGTACAAAGCATTACGCGTTATTATTATTATTATTATTATTATTATTATTATTATTATACTGCGACCTCCTCGATTTAAATTTTAACACCGGAACTTGTGATATGATCGACATGTTTAAATGACTTTAGACATTTCCCGATCAGCACATCAACTGCAGTACCGACTTGCCATCATCAGAAATGATGTGCCTAAATTGCTGAAGGCGCAAAGACGGTACAAACAGTGGCAGATAGAAGGTTAGCCTGGTGTATGTATGTGTGTGCGGGAACGGGGACGTGTTCTTTGAGTCTTCACTTTCGCATTTAATTGATTAAATTTTGTGGCCCGGCTCTTTTTCAAGTATCGGACCGGTCGAGTAAGAGAGACTCGGAAATTCCGGTGAAAACGCGCCAGTTGCGAGGAAAGTTTGAACTTGTCTATTCATGTTTATAAAATTTGTTCAAAACCTTTCTAATAAGGAAAATTCTGCACACACAGACCAACCGAACTGACTGCCGTTCATTGCAGAATATGAGACGCAGTTCTGCACGAAGCCAACTCGTTCTTTGTCTTCACAGTGACCAGATGCAGCACAAGAATATGTTTCAGTAAAGTCATTTTTCTGGGTAATATGTCCTTTTCTGTTTCCAGGTTAGTAAGTATGGAGTCCAAGAAATACAAAAAGAAATCTTGGGTAAATTTCAATATAAAACAGAAAACAGGATTAATTAAAAACCTAGAATCTGGTGTATGACAGACTTATGTGCAAAGTGTGGGGTAAAATAGCGAACTGTGTCTGACAGCAAACAGTCAAGGTCAGACGGCCATAAACATTCATTGTTCTTTACGTACAGCAGCTGATATGCAAAATGTGGTCCCAGGAAATGTATCATATGAAATTCTGATGAAGATATGCACAGCAGCATTCGTATGATTTGAATAGAAAGAGGCGTACAGACCTAACCTGCTGCTGCTAGAGTGCCAGAGCAAGTGGAATTGTAGCCCCAGTCTGATATTTGCAGGTAGCAACTGACGATTTCACGTCAGTGAAGATTCGTGTTGTGATCTTCACGACGCCGTAACCTACAACACGCACCCTCTGATATAATGCAACATTCATTATCGTGTGTGACCTTCAGATATTCAAATTTAAGTGCTACGAAATGAAGGCCAATCAAGTGACTGATTGCACTGCCGTGATTCAGAATGAGTGAGTGCCGGCAGATGTCCCTAGCTGTTATGTAAAATAGGCTACGTAATGCAACTGATATGGGATTTGGGGCAAATGAAACTAAAGCAGTCTCGATGTTCGGGAATTAGATCTCTTGTTATCATCCATTTCAACACAGTTTTCCAAACTTTCGTGACCGCTTCCGACGGGGCTGGCGAGTCGCTCTCACAACCTTCCTGCCATTGCGCAGATCAATCTCAGCTCAGTTAGGCTTGCATTGTGCGCAATCATCGTGACTAGTCTACAGATATACGAGATCCCACGGATTGAGATAAGTATTTGCGATTCCATTTGAAGTGTCTTATCACCAATTACCGCTGTCTGTGTGTCACGCTGAAAGCGAAGATATACTTTCCACATACCTGACTTGTGATACAGGGAACTGCGACTGGTGTTTAATGGAATGCATTAAACGATACCATTACGAAAAATGTTATACGTATTATCAGCAATTACACTTAAACACCCAGTCCGTACCGCGCAGTAAACACACTCCGTCTCGGTTATACAAACCGACCAGTTAATGTTGTATAGGGAAATAATGGCTGTTTGTTCTGTGATCCACACAAAATACATAAATACTGTGTAGGCAGAACGTATAATTTTGAATTTCAGACCTGTATGTGACCCTTTGCAGGTCAAGGGACCTTCTCGAAACACAAGACAGCTAAATCCAGTCCCTAGGCTCACAGTCTGCTTAATATCCATATTAATACGGTATTCTAACTGCAGGTTTTCCCCATCCCCTCACTCTGCAGTACGTCTGTCCATCACTTCATGCTCTCAAAGTTTCTTCAAGTCATTTGTCAGTTCTGGCCGGTGACAGTTGCAATCGGACAGCCACCAGAAAGTCTCTTGTATGACAGCAAACAGCTACGGCTGACTGGCGGAAGCAAACAACAATATCCAGCCCTTGCCATTCGCCCGCAAACTGTACTCTTCTTCACTGAGCGAAGAGTAACGAATTATCTATAAAAAAGTGAAGTTCGCTCTGGAACAAGCCACGAAGGGCCAGAGGGGAAGTAGACGTATAGCTCTACTCTTTCCTTAACCTCGGCGCTAGATGGGGCAGGTAGTCAACTCCAAGCCCTGGCCACTTCACCCCCGGGAATGCCCGGTACCGCTTGTATAGAAGGCTGGGTGGGCCCCGGGCCGGTCTGGACGAGTACGGAAAATCTCGCCCCCCACCTGATTTTGATCCCCGGACCGTCCAGCCTGTAACCAGTTGCTGTTCCGGCCCACAACTAATGATCTACACCTTATGTTAACTGTCCTCTCTGCTGAGCTCACACCTGTATACGTAACTAAGTTATATGCATGACTTTGATCTTCAGGAAGGTAAAGATGAACTTCCAATGGACGAGATGGGTAACTAATTTTCAGCGATGTGGACTACGTGGACATGTGGAAGGCGATGGAGGAATGTGTGGAGCTGGGTCTTACTACGAGCATCGGTCAGTTCAACTTCAACAGCCAACAGATTCAGCGTGAGTTGTTAGTCAGGTACAGGTACAGGTTCTGAAAACAGCAGTGCCAGACTGTCGAAAGGAATGAAGTCAAATACGGTTTTGTGCAGCAAGCAGAGGTCCTGTAGTATCAATACTGAATTAGAGCTCATTGAAAATTTGTACCGCCCAGTCCACTGTACACCAGTACCAATATTTCGACATTACCTCCGGGCATAAAAAGGCATATGCCCCTATTTGACACGAGTTTAAACATTCCGTTGCGAGAGTAATGAGGTTCTTGCATTCGCAGTCATTCACAAACAGCCGTTTCCACTCCTTCAACGGTACTTTTATACCAGAAGTCACCGCTACATCACTCTTTATAAGTGCTGACAGAAGCACCTCAAATATCACAGAAGTGATGCTTTCAGGACGGATTAAACAGAAGCAACATTTTAAGGTGTTTAACCAACTGCATGGAGCAGAGACCCTCTTGACACGCGGACTGTTTCCTCGGCTACTCAACAAATTCTCGGCATTTCGTGGAACCTGAAGAACCTTAAGATTTATTCACAAGAGCCCCCCAGCTGTCCCTGTCCTCTGCCAGTCCAATTCAGTCCACAATCTCCCATCCTATTCCATTAAACATTATCCTACAACCCACGCCCAGGCCTTCCACATGTTCCCTTCCTTACGGAGTTCCCCTTCAAAATCCTCAATTCGTCACTCACGCAACTGAGTGTCCTTTCTGTGCTGCAGTACGCACGTCCCGGTCTTTCAGAAAGCCTACGGTATGTAGCTGAAGGTCGTCGGGTAGAAAACAAGTGTAGAACTTTCTGCCACGAAGATGGAGGCAGCAAGTCCCTCCAATTACAACAACGACAAAGACCAGCTTCTGGCGCACTTTCTTCCCCAGTGGCCATTCTACTTGAACTGCTTGAACCTGAAGGATCTACAATCATTCGGAACGCCGGACAGTGCCTGTCCAACGACACATCATCACACCCACTGCTTATGCCTCAGAACCATCACAGAAATGACCATTTGACGTCACCCAATTAAAGCGTATTCTGGGGAAAGGGCTTGGAAAGATACGTGTATAAGCGACAGGTTGCGAAGGTCTTACTATTTGAGTAGGGTTGATCATGTTCGGAAAATTGGGGACAGGAAGCAAAGAACGGATATCTGAAGTATTCCTTTGTAAATAGGACCATTAAAAACTGGAACCAACTACCTGCAGAAGCGTTAGGGACTTTCCTTTGTAAACCTAAAAGTTTTAGAAACAGAGTTAGGAAAGCAGTTATAAACGGGGTGAAATGAAAGGAATAGAAGTGTGGCGAAAATCATCCAAAAGTGCAGCGAAATGAAGTGAAGTGAAGTGTGGTGAGGTGATGTGAGCTGAAATGGAGCGGTAGGAAATGTAAATGGGGTTAAGCCAAATGACAGAATAGTGAAGTGTAGTTGTATTTTTATTGTTGTGTTTATTTATTCTTATTGTTATGTTTATGTATTTTTATTGTTATGTATGTTCTGTTCTGTTCTGTTCTGTGTATTCTGTTTCATTGTGTTGTTCTGTGTACCGTTTGTGTGTAAATGTGTACTGTACTACCGCCACCAGGTGTCAACCCAAATGCAGTTAACAAAATATATCAATATCATTATCAATTATGGCATGCCACACTGATGCAGCCCCCTCCTTTGCAGGTCCAATGTCATCCGTACCTGAGCCAGAATAATTTGATCGATTTCTGCAGGAAGAACGGAATATGGATCACAGCATACAGCCCCCTTGGGGGCCCCACTGGCTTCTCTCCACTACGCAAAGGAAACTCGCCCCAACCTCTCACAGACTCCAGAATTAAGGAACTGGCGGACAAATACGGCAAGACTTCGGCGCAGATTATCCTGAGATATTTGGTGAGTTTAGAATTCTGTACCCTTAGAAGTGGAGGGTTTTATAAAAAAAAAGTGACATCATTATACTCTATGATTTGACTGTGGCATGTGGAGTTTTATGAAATTTTGTGGTGGTAGAGCAACGACGCCATCAGCTCCGTGTGGCAACAGTCCTAATTGACAAGCTGACAGTTCGCTCGCAAGTAATGATATTCGGCGAGTTTTGTGTAATCAGATTATTCATTAATGAATCTGCCTGAACAACAACCTGCCACTTGTCCACATGCTAAGTCAGATAGGCCATGTCCGTCCTCTGCCACCTATATCTTTCAGATCCCTTTAAATATTACACTCCCATCAACGCCAAAGTCTTCCAAGTGGTCGCGTTCCTTCGGGTTTCCAAACCAAAATCCTCTACGCATTTTCCTTCTCCATTCATGCATCTTTACAGTGACCGGACGCATCGCAAAAAATTTTTTTCAATAAACTCAGTTCTCTTTGGAAATCTTGTTCCTTTTTTGCCTTAAAATTACTAAACATGGAGCCAAAAACAAAAAAAAAATCAAGTGCATTTCCAAGCAAAGTAAAGCCAGAGTTACGTGAACATATAGCAAGTGGTGTGTGGCAACTGAATGGACGAACAGGTGGGCAGAAATGCAAACGGTGTATGATATTAGTAAGGTGAAGTCCGATGTTGGAAAATATTATGTTTTGGTTCAGAAAGCACTGGCATTAATGCAGGCAAAAGGCCAAACAAAGCTACTTATGAAGCCGGCGAAATAATTAAATTTATAAGCAAATGTGATGAAATGGCAGGCACAGTAAGGTTCAGGCAGTTTGCATGTGAGAGGAATACAGATAAAACGTGGCCGTGCCTTAGGTACAGCCAACGAAAGTACATTTTACAGCAAGCGATGTTCGGCTAAACATAGCACTAGCACATTCAGTGCAGGTCACACTGTGCCTACCAAAGAGGGCGACATTTTTTTAGGAAGGGGGGAGGGGGAGGGAACTACTGACAGTTGGGTCAAGGGTCACAGCCCCCACGGGGGTTAGTGGAATTTGTATATTTTCAAATAATAATTGAAATAGGCACATTGCTTTGCACCTCGTAAAAGAAATATAAGAGTATATTATGTTAAAACGTGTTGAATGTGGAAGTATTTTGTGGGGTTTAAATGCACTTACGCCAGCAATAGGCGCTCCTGTTTAACGGAAACACCCTCTCTCATCTTAGTCCGTTCCATGGAGGATTCACTGTACCATTGCCGCTAATGTAACTAACCTGAATTGTCGTTGACGATCCAGTCCGTACCGCGCAGTAAACACACTCCATCTCAGTTATAAAAACCAGTCAGTTAATGCTGTATAGGGAAATAATGGCTGTTTGTTCTTACATCCACACTGGACACATAAAATCACTCTGTGGCCAAACATTACAATATCTGAATGTTAAACCAGGTGGTAAATAAAGTAACCACTGCACTTTAAATAGGGGTAACACATCAGGCTGTCTAGCCACACAATCAGCTGATTCGGCTCACAAGTTAATTGCATTTCAGGTCCAACATGCAGTGCTGCCTATACCCAAGTCGTCAGACAAAGAGCGCCTACAGGAAAATATTGATATATTTGATTTTGAACTGCGACCTGAAGATGCGTCTGTTATGGACAGCCTGAACATAAATACAAGAATTGTTACCTTCACTCCGCAAGTTCATTCAATAAAAATACTGTATTGCATAATTCACTACTTCAGGAATGCCAATGACATATGATCAGAAATTTTACCTCAATATGCTGGGGTCAATTAGAGTCATTATTTTATCTAACAATTGTCGTTTGCCACTTCCTGTCGGAGCGTTTATCGTGTTAACCTAGCCCACTCATCACAACGAGCAGCAAGCAGTTGGAAACGACAAACATTAGGGGCGAGATAAAATGAGGACTTTGTATTCCGTTCGTGCGGTGATATTGTGGATGGCGATCGTGCAGCAGCGGTAATGTTCCGGATCGTGAAGCCGTGTAGTCTGGTACAAGTGTGTCGTCGTTTCTGAGGACCCCGCTGCCTCCGTTATCAGGGTAATTTAGTGAACCGCAGGCGGAAATCTGTCTTAAGCTACTGATGCCTTAAGGAAAAGCATAATAAAATTGCCGCAGGAAATACCATGCCAACCATCTCAATATTCATTTCTCTCTTTCTGTTACAGAGCCAAGGAACACAAATAATACTCTTTCAACATCGACTGGTGAAGGACCATGAAGCAGCATTGTCATTCCGCTTAATGTTGAGGTAACAGCCGGACAGCAATAACTTAAACCATACAGTGTTTTTATTACTTCATAAATAAAGTATTCCGTAACTTCAATTTAGCTTTCATCCGTAGACACAGTTACTGTTTAACTCTTACTCAGTTTGGCTCTCCTAGTAGTTCACTCCCCCCCCTTCTCTCTCTCTCTCACTTAATCTGAGTAGTCCACCTCTACAAAAACATGAATTCCCAACTTCCCAACCAAACATGAAGATTACTGAAATGTTAAACAGTCATTTCCTACCTCACAAAATAAAGCAAACTCTGCAATACGCACACAAAACAGTCAATTCTGTACCGGCCTGTTCCACCGGATAGTAACTGTGTGCAGTGCGGTGCCGTTGGCAAGGCACACTGCGCGCTTTTCAATTTTCCGTTACAATCGAAGTGACGAGTGTCAATGGATGTTCTAACAAGTTTATTTCAGTCAGTCGGTTGTTTTCCGTTGCAGAGGAGCCATTTTTCACTTAAGGATGATAAATTTAGAGCAGACTGCATTATCATTGCTTCAGTATATTCCAGCCACATCTTCAGTGATCCTGCAGCACGCACCCACGTCAAAACACGTTTCGACGCACGTCCCATGTCCTTGAATTCCTTTCTGGCCTAGTAACTTGCGTTTTCTGCACACCACACAGCGAATCAAACTGCGCTAACTTTCACTTACCGCATTGAGACTTCCTTCACGATACGTAAAAATACGCAAAAATATTTGTCTTAACTTCTCTGGCATAATAACTGACTGACTGACTGACTGACTGACTGACTGACTGACTAACTAACTAACTAACTCCCCTGTGCTGGCAGCACAGAGGGTCCTGCCGTCCTGCTAACATCCACCAGCTCACACGGACTGCGACACGCCGCACAGTAGCTACATGGAACGTTCGTTCCCCACTTAAATTTAGAACAAAAATTTCATCTGTATTTTGTATTGCAATATTTAGACCATACATTTTAAAAATCACTATTTTACATTTGTTTTGGTGCTTAAAGTTTTTTGTAATATATCCTTTGTAAGACACTTCCCTGAGGATGGCAACTAGTTTGACCGAAACATGTAAGTGTAGGAGGCTTATTTTGTTTATAATACAATACTCTTAAATGTTTACATGCATATGCGTAATGCATGGTCATGGATTAGGTAAAATCCTTTTTAATATTATCCTCTATCTACGCCTAGGTCTTCCAAGTGATCTCCTTCCTTCAGGCTTCACCACCAAAATTCCGCATGCTTATCTCTTCCCTCCATACGCACCCAATGCCCCGGCCATCTCGTTATTCTTTATTTGGTCACCTGAATAATATTTGGAAAGTGCAGATCATAAAGTTCTTCATTATGTAGTTTTCTTCGCTCCCGCGTTACCTCGTACCACTTCGGCCCAAATATCTCCCTCAGCACCTAATTGTCGAACAACTCCAGCATGTGTTCCTCTCGCAGCATGACAGACCAAGTTTGACACTCATATAAAGAAAGAGGCAAAATTATAGTTTTGTACATTGTAATTTTCATATTTTTAATACCAAACTGGATGACAAAAATTCTACACAGAATGACAGCAGACATTATCTGAGTTCAATCTGAGCTTAATTTCTTCATGGATGCAATTTTTATTTTATTAGGACCGTACCCAAATATTCGAACTGTTCCGTACTTTCAAAGGATTTATTACCTGCCTTCATTTGTGACTTTGTCCTGCAGTCTGTTCACAAGACATGCCATATACTTAGTTTTCTCAGCATTTACTGCTAGACCAATCTCCTTACTAGCTTAATACTGATACTAATATTGATATTGATACTGGTACTAATAAAGCTTCTGTTTTTCCTTTACAGTACGCACGCTCTCACCCAGTAAATTAAGATCACCTGTGCAAACGAGACACCGATGTGTATTATCGAACTTCAAGCCCCCCTTGTTTGACTGAACCCTCCTAATGACATATTATAAAGCAAAGTTGAACATAAATGCAGATATACATTTACTTTGGTCAAACAATTTTTAGTATAAAAAGTGTCAGACATGTTTGCTTTCCCGAACTGAACTGTAGGCTCTTTTAAACACACTTTTATTAACCCAGCCAGTTCCATGGCGATAACCAAACTCACCGACAGTATTCTGTAAGACCGCCCTCCCAACTGAATTATAAGCTTTCTTGAAGATTCTAAATAGCTGATACACTGCCAAATTTTACGCCATTATTTCTGAGGCATTTGACAAATGCAGAATACGTGATTAGTGATTGACCATTGCGGTGAAACACCTGCAAATGGAGTAAACATTAGACTGACAGCAGAATGCCGGATACAATTGTGTATGCAGTTGACAAAAACGACATGGCTCAATAATTATTGCAGTCTGTTGTAACAGCCTTCTTACAAAGAATTGACTCCTTCGACTGCTGAGGCAATTCTACCCTGTTCCACATAGAATGAGTAAGTTTGTGGATCTCAGAAAGAATTGTCCTACCTCCTGCTTTAGTAAACCCTGCTTCTCTGGCATAATTACAATAGCTAATTAGCAATTCCTATAAAATATCAGAACAGTGTTTAGATTGATGCACATTTGACCAACCCACATATTTCATAAAATGAGGAGATTTAGATCACTCAAGCTGTCAATGACCAGTGACTACGGCAGACGCTTTATTAACTGAACTTCAGGCAAAAGTGCGCTTAAAAAAAGCTGAGAAGGAAGGCGAATGACGAGACACGATCTACACACAGGCGGATTTACGAAATCACACAACCTACGGTGTCAGCAGCGACAGTATCTCAGATCAGAAGTTATCATGAGTGTGAAGAAGCTTCTACCTTGAGCAGAAATGCACATAGCTGCTCCGATAGGCTGGGAGCAATCTACGAAGCTACACGGCTTCGCAAACCACAAGACCACAATATATAAAAAGTCACACCTTTGACACTATGGACTTCCAGTGCCGATGAGAGGGGCCCGGGGGTCCGAAAGACGGCCCGGGGCCTTATTATGTTGCATATGCTTTTGTCTTTCTCTTTAGTATCATTGTGTGTCGATTGTGCAAATTAACCCTTGCAGACCACGCCCATGTCGCTCTGCAACTGACAGTCAGTCTTTCTGATTTAGTGTAAAGATATTTAGTCGGTACGTCCTTACTGG
>JGI20166J26741_11636030_pt1 | contig 11363 bp, 8 predicted proteins | sample TergutCu122P5_FD_26741 | JGI IMG/M metagenome (IMG submission 26741) | reverse complement strand
GGAACTCAATTTGGGATCTCGAGCTTTAAAACTTAAAATATATAGTGTAAACGATGTATAAAGCTATGTATGTATTTGCATCTCTTACATTATACGTATGTTTTACCCTGTAAAGTTTGAGATCTCAAACCTGAAATGCCGTTTGTGTTCTTGTAATTAGGCCTGATGATGGCTCATCATTTGTAGCCGAAACATGCAGCCTTATTCTTGCTGAATATAATGTTGTGTTGACTGTTTGCAACATTCATTTATAATATTTGCAGTGTTGTACTTTTATCTACAAATACCTGTGTTAAAAAGGAACCTGCCAGCTGCTTCCTCAGATTTCCGTACAGGACAGATTGATGGTATGTGTAAAAATTTTGTGTACTCAGTTCATAAAATCGTCTATGCCGCGATGTATGTCACTTGCATACGTGCGTGCTAAGTTGAATAATTGCAGCATTGTCATACATCGAGAAAAGAACTGTAAATTGAGGATAACTCTCTTCTGAGATGTGATGCCGTGTAGCCTGGTAGAAGTGTATGAACGTTGCCTTCGTCAAGAAGAGTAGCAGGTTCCTCTGAAATTCGAGACACTTCTATCAGACTACACGGCGTCACATCCTGGAAAACAGCAGTTCCTGTAGTCATCGTGAACATATAAAAGCTTGTAAATCTGTAATGTGAGACATGTGTGTAATGTTTTAGGTACCTTATGAATGCGGTATGTTTAGTCTACCGTTAACTTGCACAGATCTGAAGTACATTCAAGCTCACCAATCTTACCATGGTAATCGTACTATAATTCAATTAAGGAATCAATTTTTTAAGGATATGATGCCGCAGACGGGGGTATAAGTTACCGACGTATCGGAGGACCTAGGGGTGTAAGCATTCCGAGCGGACAAAGTCTAATCATCGCGGCGTCATTTCCTAGAATGATCATCAACGCGCCAGAGAGAACCTAAACTGTCCCACTCTTGATAGAAAACATCACCTTTGGTGTATTAAATCACACTTGTTTGGTTTTCTTCAATTATCGATCACGCACAACAAACTATTTGTAAACGTTTTCCTGGCGACCAGTTTCGGCTCTAAGATCGAGCCATCATTCGGCCACTACGCAAAAGCAGTGAACGTAGAAGCTCTGTATATCATTAGGATGGAGTTCTCCGCCTTTACACCAAGAGATATCCTACATTGCAAATTTATATAAAACATTTTAAAGTTTATCAATACGTGAAGCCTGAGGAAAATATTAAAATATGTATTGAAAAGTTTACCAAATACAAATAGTTATAAAAATAACAATAAAAAGCAAGTAAAAGTGAAGTGTCAACTGTAAAGGTTTAAAAATGTGTACAAAAGCGGCACGGAATCGCGTGTACAAGCTACCGGCACCATCTGATGTGTTGGTAGTCGAGTATGGAAATGTGCAGTTTTATTTTTGTGGCAGGTTGCTCTTGAAGAAAAACATACATTTCTAAAATCTCGAAAGAAAAATTCAATACAAGCTCTTAGTTATGTCATGTCTCACTGAAAGTAACGCGGTCCAAACAAGAACAGTTTGACGTGCCATGTCTGATTTTTTTATTGTAGTTGTGGTTTGGATTCACGTGGTTCAGTATAGGGTCAGTGACAGGTTGTTTTGAACACTGTTATGAGTTCCGTTAAAAGACTGGGAATTTCTTGGTCAGTTGTGAGTGTCATTTCCATCAATCAGTCGAAAGGTCCTGGACGACAATCGGTTGCCTGGTGACAAGTCTACCTTACGTTGACCTTCTGAAGGCCATGAAGGTTGGGCGGGAATTCACTACACATTCCATCACAGCAGGTAAAACCTCAACTTGTTACCTGCCTACACTGACAACGTGCTACTAGACACGCTTGAATAATAGTTTGTAAACATGTGGGAACTTAACACTGAGATGAGACCATTTCCTGGCTTATTGCTACCATGACATCTTTAAGTGGATCATAAATATTTGCGTAATAATGGTGGCATGGTTGTCTATTGGCCCTAGTTGGAAATGAGTAGCCATCTTCACGCACTGGCCGCTTTACTATTAGATGTGATGGCCGAGAGAAATATATAACTGCCCCTGCCGGGAATTGAGCCCCTGTTGTACACTCAGTAGCCAGTTGCTTTACCGAATAGGCCATACCGGTATGTTGCAGTGTTTTATGTGGCATAAAATAAACTCTGCTCTGATTGGACTTCAACTGTTTTAGGATTCGGGAACGAATCTGACAGTTCCAATGTCTGCACGGCCTAAGGTCAGTAGGCCAGTCGGAGACATATTTTATTATGCAGCTAAAAAGTGAGCATATTTCATTACTTTATTTGCAGGAACGTACTTCTTTAAAATCATTCTCAATAGTATCATCCAGTCAGTGCTTAGGTCTCTCAATTTGTGTCTGTCGGTTTCCAGACTGAGATTTTGTGGTTATTTCTCTCAACTCCGTGATGCGTACTACGGGTACTGTTCACTTCATTCGCGTTTCTTTGAGCACCTTCATTATGCTCGATGAAAATGACATTTTCTTATTGAACGTCGCAGTTCAGTGATTAACATTCCTGCTTTGTATTCCTGCCTTCACGTCGTGGATTTGTTACCGGTTAGTTTAGCTAAAGTTCTTGGAGGGTTTCCTCACTCTCTCTAGGCAGTGATGGGTCGTTCCTGAAATTAAGGCACGACTGCTTCCGTAAAGACCTTTTGTATGTAATTCACCACTAATCGTTATATCGTTCGACGCTTTATACCCTTAGCTACTTACAGCATCATTATTTAGGTCCTCGTACTACTGGGAAGTTGCGCGGCGTAGTTGGTATTTGGTTACCGACGTTTCGGGACAGCGTGTATATATATATGTATGTACAAATATAGGATAAGTTAGAGTGAAGCTTATTGTGTAATATTCATTTCTGGTATTGTGCGCACAGTTTTTAAGCTCGATCCTTCAGCTGCACATTCATTTGATTGGAATTAATCTATCCATAAACACTTTTGAGCAATGCCTGTTGAAAATACTCCACTGCCATGACCCTGTTCACCGTAATCTGCTTGTTAGAATCGGTCACCTTGTATGTCGTTATTGTATTTTCACTATATATTTAAAGTACGTATAAAAATATCGCCCGTTTTTTAAATTCTGTTGCACATCTTTTTAGGACATCTTCCGCAAACACATGTTCTCTTTCCCAGCGCACTAACACAACTTTCCCTTCTTCGTATTGCACCAAATCACGCAGTTTTTTTTTTGAATCAGCGTCACATTATTTAAACGTGGTAGAATCCACTTAATGTTCAACGTTCTTCATTGTTATATTGATAGTGCCCTTCGGTATAGCCTGAAGAAGATGGCGGTGGAGTTTCTTCACCAGTTTTTTTTTTAAATCTGCTGTCCTCAGCGGAATAATTTTTTCTCCCCTTTTTTTTCTTCGCATCAATGAATTAGATTCGTTAGTATTTGACTTTAGAGGCTTGCAGGACCTGTTCAAAGGCTGAAAGTGTGTGTGGAAGACATACCATGTGAATGTTGCGTCTTTGTTCACAAAATTCTACAGCTTGCAAGCCCTTCTGGGAGCCGTGGCCATCTAACTGTAAGGGGTAGGGTCTCACAGCTTTGTGTGGCTGAAAGTGACGTAACCAGATCATGAAAGTGTGTTTCAATTATCCCCCCAGAATCAATGGTGATGACTGACGATCCCGTTGGAAAACCATCAGCAAATTCTAAACTATGCTTTGCCTTTGAAAATAGCCATTGGTGGGATGTAGTTCTCAGCAGGTTTTCTGCAGGCCAAGATATTAATAAGTTATCCCTTTCCACAGAAGTTCATGAGTACACGGCTTTACTTCTTTTTTCGGCGAACACTTCTTTTGTCGGTTTATATTGGAGCTCAGCCAAAGTAATCAGTATTTTATGTCAGTTTTGGTTTGTCCATTATACCAAGTTTCTTCACAGTTCCTCGCTTTAAAGAAAAGCATCCGGCAACGTCTTGGTGATTTAGGCCACTACAGCAAGCCAGTCAAAGTTGTCTTGCTGTTCTGACTCATATAGTTGGTTTGCGCTGTCAACATCCTTTGAGGCAATAAAACTTGCTGTTTTATTATTTAGTGAGAAGTTACGTGTTACTCCATTTTACTGTGCAGAAGTGAAGGAAACCTTGCTGACATAATCCGAATTTATTCCAAATCAACATGCAGATAATTTCAGAATGCTCGACACCAACATGTGTTCTTGATCCTTGTAAAATATGGGTTGCTGTCCTTCGCTTCTTACTTAACGACCTTGCAGTCGTTTCTCAAGGCAAGAATGAGGCACTAACCCCAGCAGCATGTCGCTAAAGCCTTCCGTGTGTAAAAGATCCTGTAGCATCTGCATATCATTTTGGTCCATAAATAGTGCGTCTTCCTAACATACTTCACCATCCAAGCCAACTGTAAAGATTGCGCCCATAAATATGGACGTATGTGTATAGAGAATACTGACCTTCTTCGCTCAAAATCTGTGACTGTTCGCCCATAATACAGGTTGTTAGTATTCAAAGGTTGGCTACAATATTTGGTGACACAGATGGCAGTAATATTTGAGAGGTTAGAGTACTGCCTATTGTTAATCATGTTGGAATCGGCATTGAAAATACTAAGTTACTCTGCTGGATGCTGTACACACCTACAAGACAGTATTTTTTTATACCTTCGTACACAGCTGTTTTCTTCGGTTATTTGTAGCTACAAAAGGTCTTGCTTCAACATTCCGCCAGTTGCAACAAATACTGCACGTTCGCCTCGTACACTGACATCTACTTGGAATGCATCTAGATTTTCCAACAGGAAAGCGAATTATAAAACTGGTCCGATTTTACAGCTTACTCAGTTCCCCCTTATATATGTATCGTTAAATAATCACAAACGAATGATGTCCTGTGTATCACTATATCTGTGTTCCTGCTTCATTTGCTTATGCCCGAGGTTAGTTGTGGCAGTGTAACATTGAACCAAGTTCCTGTAACCCGCAGTAAAGCACCAGTTACTTTTGTTGTCATGTGCATCAAGTGTCACCACCATGATTGATGAAGCTGGCAGTAGCAGCTGGGTGGCTCCCTATTTCCCTTTAACCACGAAAGTGTTTCATGCATCAAGCTGAATGCCCGAGAAGTCAGTTCCTGTAACAAATCAGATTCTTAGTCTAATTACTTTTCTCGCTGTAAAGGTGATGTATGAGCTCAAGCTGTTTGCATGCCCCCTGGCATTTTTGAACATGTTTGACCGATTTTCACAAAACTTTGAATGGTTGTTATACCACCATAACGTCGTGCGTTTTACTTCCTACGGTCAGCAAATACAATATGGCAGGCGCGCGAACTTGCGAGGTTGGAGCAGCAGGAGCCTATAATATCCTAAGCACGTATGTTGTAAGTATGAAAGTTTTATTAATGTGATTTTCCTGGAGAATGTAAAATACTCATTTGGTGGTGATGTGACGGTTTTGTTTAGCTTTCGTTTGACGACAGTGGTCAACGAACTGAAGGAGGCATGCATGTGAAATTTGGTAGGGGGATGTTATGTACGAAGTACAGTTTGTAAGTTAGCACTGACAATTCCTTACCATATTTTCAGGCTTCCGAAATTTATGTGTATCATGAACCCCTTGACTCAGTATATGCTCTGTCTTTGATGTCCATTTTAATATTATCATCGTATGTACGACTTTATCGTCCGAGTGGGCTGTTTTCTTAATGTCGTAGAAGTAAAATGATTTACTTATTTGTCATATTCTCGCGCGTGCTTTTGCATGCTTCGCCCTTCGAACCCATTTTTTACGTCATCGTCATAGTATCTGATGTAAAGTAAAAGCACTTATTGTCAATGGCTGTGCCCCCCCCCGGTACGTTGCAAGGTTGGCTATCAGTAGTATTACGGACGGACTGTTCTTGCCTGAAGGGCAGAGCTATTTGCGTACGCTGGGTTCATTGCCTGTCGTTTTGGAGAGTGAAAGCCGGTGTTGGACACAGTTATTATATGAATCCACGAAACTTAATTACTGGAGCAATTTACTGACTTGCTGTCAGCGTTTTCTATGTGACCTGAAGCGTGACCTTTGTTGGGTAACTTCTCAGCGACTTTAGTGCTTGCGTTACTTTTATTGGGCCTGCTTTCCAAATGTAATATATATTTCATTTGTTTCTTCAGTTTCACTTTTTACTGCACAGAGATTTGAATGGTTTCACTTTGTTTCTTTATGCTAGTTAACTTTTCATGAGTTCCCACTCTCCCCTCTAATTGCTTTAAGATGCTGTGGCTGTGACAGCTGATGTTATTGACCCACGTATACCAAGACCGTAGTCAAACATGCACACTTACCTTATCGAGCCAACTGTTAAAAACGGGAAGTGTCATTGCATTATCGTGGCTGATGTTTGCTCTTCTACCAGTTTCATCGTTAATGCTATTATTTTCCTTATCGTTACAGAATTAATGAGAATACTAATTGGATGAAACCGTGTTGTGGTAAGGAAGATGAGCCTGATATATAACTTCTTCCTAAATCGCCCCGTTGCGATTTGATGCTAGTTACATGTGAACTCTCACGCTTGGAAATGATACAGCACGTATGTAAACACAATCTTGCGTTTTGGTTGAGTTGGCAGTGTGACTGAAAGTGGATCGTTTTGGAGATCAAAATATTTTGAAGCGTTTTCTTCGTAACTTCTGTGTGCGAGGAAAGATATGTTTTAAAAATAAGCCCCTCTCACAAATACGTTCTAAATAATACGTAATTCGATGTGTAAAGTTTATTAAAAAGGCAAACACATGAACTTTGGTTTTATGATTGTAATTTTGTTATATAGCGACCATCGGCGTGTTTCGGCCAGTCGTGTGGTCATCTTCAGTGTGGTAAGTGCAAGAATGCAAATACATTTAAAATGTTTCGTTATCACTCCACAGTCACAATCATATAGTTTTGGTTACAATTCGGTTAAATGGTAAAACAGTGATGGGTATAATATTTTAAAAAATATTGTCTTGAGTGTGATTCTGTGGAATGATGGAACTGTTCCAAACAGTCCTCTGTTTAAATTACTCCATCGTTCACTGATCTGCACCACAATCCACCACATATCGCGCTATGTACGTCACTCTACAGAACCACACTCCGGACAACAATTTTTTTTAACTTCTAATATTTTATACTCATCACTCCTTTACCATATAACAGAGTTGTAACCAAAGCTATATGATTTTAACTGTGGAATGATTCCGACACACTATACATATATTTTTATTCTTGCACTTACCACCCTGAAGATGGACACCTGAGTGGCCGAAACATGCCGGTCGCTATATAATAAAATTACATTCATAAAACCAAAATGCATGTGTTTGCCTTTTTAATAAATTGTATACACCTAATAAATGCACGGAATGTGTAACATCACACACCTGATTCATTTTGCAGGAAGCGTAATTTAAATACCGCTCGTTTTCCATGCCTCCATACTGTTTGCGGTGATGTTGCATTACCCCTAGACGTAATGGTAATATCGGCCAGGGATAATGATTGATGCGTCAGTTCTATAGTTACTCCGAATTTTTATTGCATTATGGACCGTTGAAAGCTCAAGATGTGGTACAGAGGGAAATAGGCGAATGCCAGAATATCGTAACTGCTGTTCGAGAATAAGGAAATTAGATCAAAGCGAGAATCAGGGATGTTTGAAGTACCGAAAACGCCGCCGAGAGACAGACTTAACATCAAGGAAGTAGGGGTAGAGAAATTAATAAGCACGGGACTGTGTAGAAGATTAGTGTTGCCCTAGTGTCTTGAAGAACTCGTCAGCTATTGTCCGATGAGAGATAGTAATTTATCACGGCTCAGTACACGAAATGTGAGGAGAATGGCATTTGAATTTGCTATAGAAAATTGTGTTTCCCTTCCATTTTCAGTGCAGCAAGGAAAAGCAGGCTGGAAATGACTGTGTAAGTTTATGCGCTGACGTCCTCAGTACGAGTATATAGTCTACTCGCGTCCCTTGTTGTTGTGGCAGAAAACGTTGCAACATTTTTCGACATTTTTGAGCTTATGACGCAGGATATTAATTGATTGATTTCTCACTACAGCGAAATAGCACCCTGTCGTTCGGCGCCAAGTGTGCATATTTCTGTCTTTTAAGGGCAACCTTACTTGTTGTCGGCAGAAAAGCTTTCACTTGTAATGGTTGTTACTTGCATGTATGCTACCGGCAGGTGCTTTCCACCTCTTCTTATGTTTGTCGGAGCAACACGATGAAGTCCTCTCAAGTTCAGTAGCAACTTGTCACGAAGCTGGTCGGATCCAAAAAGGAAGCTTCAAATATTTTTTCCGGTTTCTGAAATCTAAAATGATGCAATTATTCTGCCGCCTCATGGTCGCTGTTGACATACGAGGAATGTCGAGGTTATAGACACTTCTTGGGGAAAGCTGGATAGTCGTTGCTTGCCTTCCCCTTGCATTTGGCTTATACACTTCAACCTTTGGGCGTTCCTTCGTGCAGCCTGTGTAGACATAGAATGCACAGGAAATATAAATTTTGCCTAAGAACCACCCACACTGAGTTGTTACCATCAAATTGCAGGCCCGGTTGGAAAAGCTTACCAGAAATCATTCGCTGTTGCCATTGCTGTAAATGGGTTCCGGACAGTAGTCTTGTATCCCAGCAACCTCCACGTGTGTGATGCACATGACTGCCCGGAACAAACTCAGTGCAACAATGTGACCAATTTGCTTGGAAATCGCGGCCAAGTACTTAATGTTCAGAAAAACAGTCTCTCTGTGAAAGCACAAACCCGGGGATTGCAACCAGCGCTGTCACTTGCTCTACCTCATCAAACACTTCAGGTGTTCTGCCTTCTGACATTTGTTCTGTCCCTCACATCTATTACAGACACCACGAACAGCCAGCTAAACACCGTTGTTCCCGGAAAGCTTTCTTCACAACAGACTTGACGAACGCTTCAACAGGCAAACGATCAAAGAACACAGAAAATCTTCTTCCAAAAGGCAGTTGCAGAAGAACCAGACTGGTCCCGGTGACACGACATAACAATTAATCGCTTACAATACAATTTTGGAAGAAAAAGAAGAGTTCGTTACCATCTTCAGACTCCGAGAAATATTAGGAGACTAGTCTCATAGAAACTGATGAGAAGTCCGAAAAATGACGTTGAGTGCTTATATTACTGCTAACTGTATTGTGGTGACAATGGCCACGAAAAGTCGCCCAGGTGCACAAAATGCAAAAAGTGATGGCATGAAGAATTTTTAGATCCATATGGCTGGAAAAGTTTGTGTGTTCGTTTCACTAGGTTGACTAAATGCTGTTTCTAATTCCCTGTAGTGTAATATTTTGCAAAAGTATTTATACGAAACATTCAGTAAATTTCTGTTATTTTAATTCAATCCCTAATTATGTTGACTGTTGTTAGCATTTTATTTCATGACTTTATGTTCGAGTGACCGTGCATCATTGATAGGTAAATAAGTGTGAGACCAACTAGATGCAACAATTGTTGCATCTAGTTGGTCTCACACTTATTTACTAATTCAAGACGTTTAGAGCCCGATCTTCGGAATAAAAGATTTAGATTCTGTTTTGGGGTAAGTAGGTCAAAATTACCATTCTAGAACACACAGTGTTTTTATTTCGGGATATTATTGTATATTCAACCTTTTTAAACATAGTTGTTTGCGGTGGCGACAATAGGTGCACTTTATTCCTAACATCAGCTGTGTCAGTTTGTTTTTGTTTTCTTAGAGGATTTTTTTTAATGTTATGAAAGTTGTTCTTGGAGGTTCGAGCACTTCACCCACAAATTACTACTACACAATTCGTAATCTATCCTTGACTGCCTGTTTGTTATTTGAGATGCAGCAAAAAATCGAGCCAGTTGTTTTAGTAGAGGTTTCGGATGTTAGTTTTTGTACCAGACATTTGTGAATTAACGTGTGGCCATTCTTCCCCATGTCCTTGGTGTGCTGTTTTTAGTACTTCTCCAGTATATACGAATTTACTGTACGAATTTATTTATTTTGCATGAAACGTGGTGTGCTGATGATGTCTGAAGACAAACCAGTGCTGTACAGTCTGTTTTTTTGCTGATGGCTTTGGTTGCTATCTGGGGCAGGAACAAACGTGGACCCAAACAACCTACATGTCGCTGAAATAGTTTAAAGGTCAAAGTCCGGGCTCCGGTTCCATCTCACTTCAAGAAACTCTTAGGTTCTTGGCCGGAGTCCGAGAAATGCATATCCCAAAATACTTCGCTATTATTATTATTATTATTATTATTATCATTATTATGCAGTTGTCAATAAAGGGCATAGGAGCTCGTCCGTATCATGTACCTCATCACTCGATCCTGTGTACTCTCCTCCTATTCCCGCATGGCCGAAGCCAGCCATCTTCACCTTACGGCTCTCAAACCACAATGTATTTTCCCCCTGTTGTGCCCCGATCAACGCATAGTCGGTCAAATTAAGCGAAAGCTGGCCAAAATTCAAAATCATCTACTTCCACGAAATGCTTAAAAAAAACCAGCTCAGGGGCAAAAGAAAGTTCCCAGGAGGACGAAAATGTAGTTTTCGACAGTTTGTTTCGATTTGTTCCCGGTACTGGCAAACAGGCGTTTTATTAGCTACGGGTCGGAAGGTGCTTGGTACACAAATACCAGTGGCTATTTTGTTAATTGTCTTTACGGTGACGATTCAGTGTATTAAGGTAACTGAATATAGAGCAGAGAAATAAAGGTAAGTGTGTAAACTAATTAGAAACATAATATTTTATGTGACGTGAACATTTGTTATATCAATTTATAGTACTCTTGCCTTTTTTTTTTCCTGCGTAAAATTTGAAGTCCATTATTTATGTAGAGCTGCAAAATTGATCTGAGCCGATCCAGCCCCCCCCCTTTTTTTTGCATTGTTTGTAGCTTTAAACTTTATTATTATTACACAAAAATTTGTCGTCTAATACGTGTTACTCTGGAAGTTATGAGCTATTTAATAAAGCAGTGGCATGTATTTATAAAATTTAATCATGCGGTTTTACACGTAATCTACCCTTCCGAGTGCCCATGGGCGATTGCAATAAATGTTTAGTAGACTGTAGATGACTAACCAAGCGTACACATTATGTATTTTGTGTTCATACATACGTAGGCTGTTCATTTAATTCCGGGACTGATTTTTTTTTCGGGGAAGCTGTAATATGCAGCGAAGTGAAAAAAGGCAGGACAGATGGCAACTCTGTGCAAGTGTACTTGCATAACCGGAAGCCGGTATCTCCCCGCATTCGCTCTGTGGAAGCCTCTAAGTGAACGTCTATCTGCAGTGTGCGT
>JGI20166J26741_11635919_pt1 | contig 11363 bp, 6 predicted proteins | sample TergutCu122P5_FD_26741 | JGI IMG/M metagenome (IMG submission 26741) | reverse complement strand
CGGGCTCCCCACCCCTGTCCTGGTACTGCACGCAGAGATAACCCCAGGCGGAACTCCCCAGGCTCCCCCGAGGCTGACTGACGAGATCCTCCTTCAGAGTGGCGATCCGGTCAGCATACTTCGGACCAAGGGCGGCTATCGCGTCGGCGTGGTCCAGCACCACCAGGCTGGAGTCGACAGACAGGCCGCTCCAGAGGTAGTCGAGGTCAAGCTCTTTGACCTGCAGATCACCGGCCAGATAGTGCGTGATGTTGTAGCGCGCGATGCACGCGTCGGGAACCATATAGTTGAGCGCGATGAGTGCCGCCAGGGTGGCGAAGACGCCCAGCTTGAAGAGCGGTACCCGCTCGCTGAACTCACGGGCCAGCAATATCAGGAAGAATGCGGCGATCAGCCCCTGGAAGACGAAGACGAAGAGGCGCATCTGCGAGAGGCCATAGGCCTGAGTGTAGAGCGACATCCGCATGGCCGCCGAGGCAAGCTGGACGCCTGCCAGCACGACCAGCACGAAGTTGCAGACCCGCACGACAACGCCGGCAGCGCCGCGGCGACGTGTCAGACGGGTCGCCACGAGTACGATGACGATGTTAATTACGGCTACCGCCACGAGCTCGGCAAAGCCGCGGCGCGCATAGCTCGCATAGGTCAGCCCGTCGGGCAGCGCGCCCGAAAAGCCGGAAAACAGGTAGATGAACTGCACGGCCGCGTAGGCCAGATAGACCACATTGACGCTGATCAGCACGATCGCGGCGGTCAGCCCGGGGATGAAGCGCGGGCGATCCGCCGGAAGCGCGCCGCGGCTCCGGGCTTTCTCGCTGATCAGGAACAGGCGCCGCGCGCGGATTGTCCAGACAAAGCTCGCCACAAAGGGCAGGAGGATGATCATGACGATGAGGTGCCAGGCGGTCTCACCAATATTGGGGAGGTGGATCCACTGGAATACGTCGCGCGCATAGCGGGCAAAGATCGGGTCGGACTGCATGAGCAGGAAGATGAGCACGGCCAGCGTCGGCAGGACAATACAGACGGCGATGATGATCTGGAAAACTACTGACGCGCGGCCGGACTTCCGGGGAGAGGCAGGTTCCGGCTCAGTGGCAGTCTGGCGGGCGACGCGACGCGCCTGAAAGGTCTCGCGCCAGGGGGCGACGAGCGCGGCGAAGGGGCGGATCAACCAGCTGAAAGCGGCTTCAGCAAGAAAGATCGGGCGGTCCCAGGAGATCTCCGATCCGGCTACACGGCGCACAATCAGGACGCTCCAGCAGAAGAAGAGCGCGATCGCGTTGAGCACGCGCAGCGTCAGGTTGTTGAACAGCGCGTAGGGCAGGGCAAGCGCGACGATCGTCGCGATGAACAGAGAGTCGATCATCCGCGGCTTTGCGTTCTTGTCCCAGAGGCAGAAGTAAGCTGCCAGAAGCAAGAGATTGCAAAGCATATATCCCAGAGCGGGACGGGAGAAGAGGAAGAGCTCAACCAGTCCTACCACGATGAGCAGAGTTGCAATCCAATACCTGATGCGCTTGACCTTATCCATGACCGGACTCCTTCCGCTCGCGCACACGGATCGTAGCTTTCTATTTTAGAGAAGTCCGCGGAAGAAGTGGCCCTTCGTCACCAGGCCGTGAGTTTTTTCGAAGTCTCCGTCACCGTGCGCCGTCAAGATGCCGCGGCGCAGACGCGCGCACTCCTGGGAAAGCGCGCGGGGGGCGAGCAGCTCGCCGTCGACGCGGATGGCGTCGACGCCGGCTGCAATGATCTCGGGTAGCGCTTCGACCAGATCGAGCGGCACGGAGTTGTAGAGGTGGCTGCGCCCGGAGCGGTCAGTTGAGATCGGGAAGCAGTAACCCAGGCGGTCCTTGAGCGCGGTGGGGACCCGACGGCGCGGACAGCTCTCGCAACGCCGGTTGCAGGAACCCTGCGCCATAAGCAGACAGTGTTCGGTGACCATCAGCTCGCTGCGTCCGGAGACCGCGACGCCGACGGGCACGGGGCTCAGCGCGGCGATACCAGCGATCTGACGCCCGGAGAGCTCCGGCGAGAGCCAGACACGAGTCGCCCCCCGATGCGCCAGTTCGCGCACGCTGTAGGCGTTCGTCGCGCCGAAGGACCAGTGAGCCTCTGCAGAGACGCCACGCTGCTGGCAAAGCGCCAGCTGGCCGAGGTTGCCCGCCACGGCTACACCGAAGCGCTCGGCGACACCCATGAGTTCGTCAAGCTCCGGGTCGTGACAGATCCGTGGCAGAACGGGGACGACGCCGCGTTGCGGCTCGGCGTCCAGAAGCTCCAGAGCGCTGATCTGGACGTGAGCCGCTCCCGAATTCAGAGCAGAGCGCGCGGCGGCGAGGCTGCCCGCCACGGCTACAATCTCAGGCGCCAGACGGCTGGTTTTGCGCCGCAGCAGCGACGGGGCGACAAGTACCGGGGCTGTCTCAGGACGAACTACGCCGCCAAAGAAACGCCGGAGCTCGTAGTCATCGATCGCAGCGCGGCGCAGGGCGTGCAGCGCCGAGAAGCCCAGACCAACACCCTCGTCCAGATCAAGCTGAAAGTCACCCATCTCATAGGGCGTGCCACCCAAGCGCCCCACATGCTCGCGGACCTCATCGGCGGTGACTGGCTTGGTTCGCGCCGCCTCCACCGGCGCCGCCTCCCCTGACCCGAAGAAGCCCTGCTCGTCGGTGACCGACACGAAGAGCGGCTTGTCCCGCTCGACGCGCACAGCGAAGTTCAGCCGGGTCGTGTGTTTTGTTGCGCGCGCAATCGCCGAGGCGGCGCGGACCGCCAGCGCCTGCTGAGCGGCAGGCGTCGTACGGTTCTTCTCGCGCCGATAGTCCATCAACTCGTTGTCACGAATGCCCGCGAGATAGCCCTGCGTCAGCTGGCGGTTGAAGGCGTCGGTGAGACAGGAGTCCTGACCCCCTGTCTCATTATCGATCGCCGCGCGGTAGGCGCTGACCACAGCGGCCACATAGGCGGCGTTCTTCATGCGGCCTTCTATCTTGAAGCTGGCGACACCGGCCGCGGCGAGTTCGCCGAGCAGCTCGATGCCCGCCAGGTCCTTGGGCGAGAGCAGATAGTCGCCAGGATCGGCCAGGCGCCGACCGGCCACATCGACCATCTCATAGGTCATGCGACAGGGCTGGGCGCAGAGTCCCCGGTTAGCGCTGCGCCGCCCGATGAACGACGACAGCAGGCACTGGCCGGAGTAGCAGACGCACAAAGCCCCGTGAATGAAGCACTCGACTTCCAGACCGCATTCGACGGCGACGGCCGCCAGCACAGCGACCTCAGCGACGCTCAGCTCGCGCGCCAGCGTAATGCGGCGCACGCCCAGATCCGCGTAGGCACGAAGCTGCGCTGCGGAGTGCACGTTGGCCTGCGTCGACACATGAACGCGCGCCTCAGGCAGCAGCTCGTGCAGCAGCGCAATCAGGCCCAGATCCGCGACAATGAAGGCGTCCACACCGGCCGACCAGGCGAAAGCCGCCAGCTCAAGAGCCTCGTCGACCTCGGCGGACAGCACGACAACGTTGAGCGTCAGATAGACGCGCGCAGCCCGGGCATGAGCGCGGCGACAGAGCTCGCCTAAGTCCTCGCGCCGGAAGTTCTTCGCGCCCCGGCGGGCGTTTAGCGCCTCAAGACCGAGATACAGCGCGTCGGCGCCGGCGTCCAGGGCAGCGAAAAACGCGTCCCACTCCCCCGCGGGAGCCAGCAGTTCTGGTCGTGATACAGCGATGAGAGCGCTCCGATCTTTACAATACAACACGTTGACGATTGGCGCGATAAGCGCCCCGAACAGCAGTAATTATTATAAAGTAGATACGCTGGATTCATGCGACAAGTTCGCGTGCGTAGGAGAACTGTAGTCTGTCTGGGAGCGTTATGCCATACATCAGTCGAAACGCCCGGAGTCATCACCGGCGCGGGCACGGAGCAAGAAAGATCATCATCAGCCTGCTGGCCGCAGCGCTGATCGTCGCCGGCCTGACAGGGGCCGCGGGGGCCGCTTTTGTGTCCAACTCGCTGACCAACCCGCCCCTGCCGGACTGGAAGAAGAGCGGCGCTTTCGACGCGCCCCAGCCCACGCGCATCGTGTCGGCGGACGGCAAGCTGCTCGCCCGCCTCTACCTGCAGAACCGCACGAGCATCGAGGCAACGCAGATGGGCAAGTACCTGCGCGAGGCGACGGTCGCCGTCGAAGACGAACGCTTCTACCAGCACGGCGGCATCGATCCGGCCGGCATCGTCCGCGCCGCGCTGACCAGCACGGGCGGCGGCTCGACGCTGACCCAGCAGTATGTGCGCCAGACCATCCTCTCTGAAGAGGCCACGCAGCAGACCCTGACGCGCAAGGTTCGCGAGGCCTATCTGGCCATGCAGGTCGAGAAAAAGTACCGCAAGGACGAAGTCCTGACCATGTACCTGAACACGGTCTACTACGGCGAGGGGGCCTACGGGGTGCAGGCCGCCGCGCAGACCTACTTCTCGAAAAGCGCCGCCAATCTGACGCTGCCCGAGGCCGCGCTGATCGCCGGCATGCCCCAGCGCCCCTCGAAGACGAGCCCCTATGAGTATCCCAAGGAGGCGCTCGCCCGGCGCAATCACGTGCTTGACCGTATGCTTGCCAACAACTACATCAAGAAGAAAGAACACGACGAGGCTGTCAAGACGCCGATTGCGCTCAAGCGCATGCCCGAGCCCACCAACGGCTTCTACGCTGCCCAGTACTTCGTCACCGACGTCATCAAGCAGCTTAAAAACAACCCCGCGGCCTTTGGCATCACGAAAGATCAGATCACCGGAGGCGGCCTGACCGTGAAGACCTCCCTGAACTACAAGATGCAGACCGAGGCGGAGGCGAGCGTGCGTGACGCCATCGGCGACGAGGGGCCCGAGGCTGCGCTCGTGACCATCAACCCGAAGAACGGCTGGGTGCAGGCGATGGTTGGCGGCCGGAACTTCGCCAAAAACCAGGTCAACCTGGCCAACAACGTGCAGGTAGATCCGACAACCGGGGAGTTGGTCGGAGGGCGCCAGCCCGGGTCGACCTTCAAGGCTTTCACGCTGACCACGGCTATCAAAAACGGCATGTCGCCGGAGGCCAGCGTCAACGGAAGCGCGGTCAAGATACCTACTGAAGACCCCAAAGGCTACTGGGAGGTTCAAAACAGCGAGGGGCAGAGCCGCGGACAGATATCGGTCGCCCAGGCAACCTATGGCTCGGTCAACGGCGCCTACGCCCGCATCGAGATGGCGCTGGGATCGCTTGACACCGAGAAAGCGGATGGCAAGACAAACGCCCGGCTCGGCGCGGAAAAAGTGGCCGAAGTCGCCAAAAGCATGGGGGTAGTTACCCTGCCGCTGCCCGCCAATCCCTCGCTGACCCTTGGCGGCGACGCCGTCACCGTCCAAGACATCGCGAGCGGCTTTGCGACGCTTGCCAACAACGGCGTCTACTGCCCGGTCGTCAAGATCGTCTCGATCACCGACAAGAGCGGCCAGCCTATCTACAACAGCAAAGACGACCCTGCGAAGGCTCCCACGCGAGTACTGACGCCGTCGGTCGTCTGCGCGGTCAACGAAATCCTGCAAGGCGTGGTCACGGGAGGTACCGCCACCACAGCGCGCATCTCCGGCCGTCAGATCGCCGGCAAAACCGGCACCACCAACGAAAGCACCAACCTCTGGTTCACGGGATTCACGCCGAACTTCTGCACCTCGATCTGGCGGGGTTGGCGCGACGTGGACGACACGGTCAGGATCAACGGACGCATGGGCTACGGCGGCAGCGCCTGCGGACCAATCTGGAAAGATTACGCGCAGAAGGTCTTCGCCGACCTGCCCAACGAGGACTTCCCCAGCGCCCCTGCGCCACCCTACGACAACAGCAAGTTCAAGTTCTTCGGCAGCAGCGAAGAGGCGCCGAGCGTCGTCGGCATGGACTACCAGCAGGCCTACGACCTGCTCATCAGGGCTGGATTCAGTGTCAGCTGGATCGAAGTCGCAGCCGACGCGCCGCGCGGCACCATCATCGCGCAGTCAGTCAGAGGCAACAACGTAACTTTGACCGTCAGTCTCGGCGGCGGATCCAACGCCACCACTGAAACCCCGTAACGCACCCAGGAGGCGGAGCCGGAGGCGGAGGGGCCGGGGGGTGTCGAACTTCCGCCTCGGGGCCCCTTCTCCGCTCCGATCCGCTGAAGCGGATCTACGCTGCGTCCCCCGAGTACGGGTTCCGACACCCCCCGGCCCCTCCGCCTCCGGCTCTCGGGTGCGTCAGACCAGCTTCCGATCAGCCTCCAGCTGCGCGCAGCTTGTTTCGAGCTGTATCGCGACAGCTTCAGGGCCAGTGGCGCCGACACTGCGCTTGTGCGCGATGCCCGCGCGGGGATCGAGCAGGTCCAGAGCTTCCTGGTCGAAAGCCGGATGGAAGGCCCGCAGCTCGTCCAATGAAAGCTGCTCCAAGGAAAGACGATTCTGCTTGACGGCGTAGAGCACAAGGTTGCCCATGATCTCATGTGCCTGGCGAAAGGGTACGCCCGCACGCTGCACGAGGTAGTCGGCCAGGTCGGTGGCCGCCGCAAAGCCGCGGGTCGCCGCAGACCTCATGCGGCTCGTGTGGAAATGCGCCGACGACAGCATGCCGATCAGTATCCGCAGGGAGGCCGCCACGGTATCGAGCGCGTCGAAAAGCGGCTCCTTGTCCTCCTGCATGTCCTTGTCGTAGGAAAGCGGCAGCCCCTTCATGACAGTGAGCATCGCCATCAGATCGCCGTAGACGCGCCCCGACTTTCCGCGCACCAGCTCGGCGAAGTCGGGGTTCTTCTTCTGCGGCATGATCGAGGATCCCGTCGCGTAGCTGTCGTCAAGCGTAACGAAGCCGAACTCCGTCGACGACCAGAGCACAAGCTCCTCGCAGATGCGCGAGAGGTGCATCTGGCAGACGGAGCAGGCATAGAGCGCGTCCAGCACGAAGTCACGGTCGCTGACCGCGTCAAGCGCGCTGACGGACACCGCGCCGAAACCCAGCTCGTCTGCCGTCATCTGGCGGTCGATCGCATAGCTTGTGCCCGCCAGCGCCGCCGCGCCCAAAGGCGAGACGTCAGCCGCCTCGCGCGCCGCCAGAAAGCGCGTGAAGTCGCGCGCGAACATCTGGACATAGGCCGACAGGTAGTGCGCCAGCAGGATCGGCTGGGCGCGCTGCATATGGGTATAGCCCGGCATGATGACCTTGCGATAACGCTCAGCGGACTCCAGCAACACCGCGCGCAGCTCCAGCAGCAGGGGCAGGTGCTCGCCTGTCAGGTGGCGTTTCACCCACAGGCGCAGGTCGGTCGCCACCTGGTCGTTGCGGCTGCGGCCCGTGTGCAGCCGGCCGCCCAGCTCCCCGATGCGCGCGGTCAGCTCCGTCTCGATGAGCATGTGAATATCTTCAACATGTTCACGCGGCGCCAGCTTGCCCGCCTCGATGTCGGCACGGATGCCCTCCAGGCCGGTGATCAGACACGCAGACTCCTCATCAGTAAGTATCCCGCACTGACCAAGCATGCGCGCGTGCGCGATCGATCCGGCGATGTCCTCGCGCCAGAGACGCTTGTCCACCGGCAGCGAGGCGCCAAAGCGCTCCACCTCCTCATTAGGCAGCGACTCGAAGCGCCCGCCCCAGGCGGCCTTGCGCGCCGCAGAGGCCGCCTGCACAGCCTGAACCGCCTGGACGTCAGCCGGGCGGGCCGCCTGCTGTCCGCGGGCGCCTCGGACGCGCTCGGTCACACGGAATTCTTCCTCTTTCAACTGCCCTCTCCTTAAAAACCGGACGGATGCAGGCTTGCCCAGGTGCGCAGCGGCAGTCCGTGGATCTCGATGAATCCCTTGGCCGCGTCGCGATTGAAGCTGTCGCCCTCGTCGTAGGTCGCCAGCTTGTAGTCGTAGAGCGCCCAGGGGCTGCGCCGACCAGTCACACTGATCGAACCCTTGAAGAAGCGCAGCCGCACCTCGCCGCTTACGTACTGCTGCGTCGTCTCGATGAAGCTGTCAAGCGCCGTCTTGAGCGGGCTGAACCACAGTCCGTAGTAGACCAACTCGGCCCACTTGTGTTCCAGGTCAAGCTTATAGTGCGCCACGTCGCGGTCCAGGCAGATATCTTCAAGCGCCTTATGCGCCGTCAGCAGCGCGACCGCCGCCGGCACCTCGTAGATCTCGTGCGACTTCAGCCCCACGAGGCGATTTTCGATCATGTCGATCCGCCCGCAGCCGTGCAGGCTGCCAATCTCAGTCAGCGCGCCGATCAGCGGGAGCAAGTCCATCGCCACACCGTCGAGGGCAACCGGCAGCCCCGCTTCAAAGCTCAGCGTGATCTCCTGGGGCGTGTTGGGCGCCTCGGGGCCGGCCGGGTCGTTGGTCAGCCCGTAGATGTCTTCAGGCGGCGTCACCCAGGGGTCTTCCAGGATGCCGCACTCGATGGTGCGCCCGAAGAGGTTGTCGTCGACCGAATAGGGCCGCGCCTGCGTCACGGGGATGGGGATGCCGTGCTCCTCGGCGTAGGCGATCTCATCGGCGCGCGTCAGCAGGTCCCACTCCCGCACGGGAGCCAGCACCTGCAGACTGGGATCAAGCGCCGCGCAGGCCACGTCGAAGCGGACCTGGTCGTTACCCTTGCCCGTGCAGCCGTGAGCGATGTAGGCGGCGCCGCGCGCGTGCGCCTGGTCGACCAGATGCTTGACCATCAGCGGACGCGAGAGCGCCGAGACCAGCGGGTACTTGTTCTCGTAGAGGCCGTTGGCCTTGATCGCCGGCGCGATGTAGTGCTCGGCGAATTCCTGACGCAGGTCGAGAGTCTGCGCCCCGTAGGCGCCGATGGTCAGCGCCTTCTTCTCAATGACGCCCAGGTCCTCAGTCTTGTCCTGACCCACGTCGAAGACCGTCGCGATGACTTCGACACCGTAGTGCTCCTGAAGCCACTTGATGAGCACGGAGGTATCAAGCCCTCCCGAATACGCTAGAATGCATGTTTTCTCTGGCATACGATAATCCTTAATCTCAGCCTGCCTGACACACAGACAGGTCATGGACAGTATGCGGTTTGTGCGTATTACCTGATGGTAAGATGCAGGTAGGAGTCAAGCTTCTCTTTCAGCTGAGTCGCCGTCTCGTCCGTGTCGTTTACCACCAGCACCGTGTTGTCGCCCGAAACGCTGCCGTAGACCCCGTCGATAACCGCATGATCGAGAGCGGCCGCCACCACGGGGGCAGAACCCCCCTGTGACTTGATGATGACGAAGTTGCCTACCTGCAGGACCTCAAGCACAAGCTCGGAAACCATATGCATCAGATGAAGATCTTCACGCAGGATGTACACGCCGCCGGGAAGCTTCTTCAGCTCAAGGTCGGAAACGTCACGGGATACCGTCGCCTGAGTGACGGAGTAGCCCTGATCGGCCAGAGCCTTCACGAGGCTGCTCTGGGTGCGGATCTCTCCGCCCCGTATCAGATCTCTGATAACTTCCTGACGTCCCTTACGTGCCTTCATGGCACTTCCTTTCCCCAGTTGTCCTGACACTGATAGCTGCAAGATCGTTCATCGATGACCGATGAGCCGATGTCGTTCACAAACGCATGAACCGCACATGCACCGTAGCAGACACCGGCAGGCTTCGTCGCGCACGTCGTCGCTCGCAGGCGGTCGCGATCCGGAAAACAGCGCAATATGTTGAAGACGATCTGTTCATAACGATGCAGACTATTGTCTCATACTTCTCTGGAAAAGCAAACGTTTATGTGCAAGTTTCTTGCATAATGAGCGCGCAAATCCATGCAAGCCCTCCGCCGCCTTATCTGCGCTACCGATTTTTGGAAGTCCGCTGCCAGTGGTCTTGGCGGGGCCAACTAATCAGACTGCGCCTTGATGCATAAAATCACGGTACTCTTTCCCGCACCCGGGGGGCCCGCTAAAAGAATCGCCCGGCGCCCCTCATCAATATGTCCTGTTGTGCTGATCGCATCATGACGGATCCTGCGCTGAGTGTCGCGTCTTTGGGGAGTAGGCTCGCCCGCAAAAAACCATTCAAGATTATTGATAGTTGCAGTTGGCGCATCTATCGCTAAAGCGCCGCCTGGTTTGCAGAGAGAGCGTATCAGATCGATGTGTTCAAGGATTCCGGCGTGGTCCATGTCACTTTTTCTTTGGGTGACGACGGTAGAACACCTCATCGTAGATACTGTCGTCAATCAGACCGATGTCTGCGGCAAGTTCTACTTCGCTAAATGCTCCCGGGGGATCAACTACCAGTGAATCCCAGTCGTTTGGCATTGAAGGTTTCGTATAGTCCCATCTGACCAGCTCGTCAATGAGTTGTTCTCTGCTCAGCTCATGGATGCTATAGCGCTTGCAAATCTCCAGAGGTGTCGCGCCGGAGAAACCTTCTCTTGGCTCAGGTATCTTTTCCGCTGTCTTAAGCACCCCGGATAACGTCGGCTGTGCAATACCCAAGCTACTTGCAAGATCTACTTGCGTAAGCTTTCCTGCCCCCCACTTTACCTTACGTCTGTATTCGAGTTCCTGGATTTCACGCCTTACCCTTGCTTCGCGCATCTCTTTGCGCACTTTCTCCTTATCTATCGGATCAAGTCTACTTTTTGTTGCAGGCATGTCTTGCCTCCTTCTTGAAGCCGTATCACGTAATTCTCTCGCTTCAATACTAATTATAGCCTAAGCTATAATCTTGAGCAACACACCGCTACCGCAGCGCCCAGACAGGAGCTGAGCGACCTGTCATTGGGGGAGAGTTTGACAGGCCGCCCAGCTCCCGGGGGAGTAGATCAGTGGCGGTCTTTAGAGATCGCCACTAATCGTCAGGTGAGCGAGACTCAGAACTGAACCTTGTCTGGCCGGCTGCTGCGGGGCGGCAAACCCCGCAACAGCAAGACCAGAAGCGTTCAGGCGAGTCTCGTGCGCTTACGAAGCGCGAGCAAAGCCAGTGCCAGCATGAAGGCAAGCACCAGCGGAATAGTCACGGTTGCCGCGTCGCTCGTCTTAGGCAGACCGCCTCGCGGCGCTGCGGCCGGCGCATAGAGCACCACATGGCCCCAGGGATCAACGCCCCACTTATAGCCGGCAGGCGGCGTGGGCAGATCCTTTATGCGAGGATCGTTTGGCGCAAGCGGCGTGACCTTGGCGTTTGCCGACTCGACAAAGACCGCGATCTCCTTAAACGGAGCATCCAGCCCGCCCGAGTCCTTAACCGTCAGACGTATTACGTAGCCATCCCCGCCCGGATAGTTGACCACCGACCAGGCAATGTTGTCATAGCCAGACACACTCAGCTTGGAAAGCGGGATGGCGCCATCCTCCAGGTCAGTGACAGAGA
>JGI20166J26741_11635808_pt1 | contig 11365 bp, 13 predicted proteins | sample TergutCu122P5_FD_26741 | JGI IMG/M metagenome (IMG submission 26741) | reverse complement strand
TCATGCACCATCCCGTTTTTTATCATCTGTCATGCACTATCCCGTTTTTTATCAACTGTCATGCACTATCCCTTTTTTATCAACTGTCATGCACTATCCGTTTTTTATCAACTGTCATGCACTATCCCGTTTTTTTATCATCTGTCATGCACTATCTCGTTTTTTATCAACTGTCATGCACTGTCCCGTTTTTTATCAACTGCCATGCACTATCCCGTTTTTTATCAACTGTCATGCACTATCCGTTTTTTATCATCTGTCATGCACTATCCCTTTTTTATCATCTGTCATGCACTATCCCGTTTTTTATCAACTGTCATGCACTATCCCTTTTTTATCATCTGTCATGCACTATCCCGTTTTTTACCAACTGCCATGCACTATCCCGTTTTTTACCAACTGTCATGCACTATCCCGTTTTTATCAACTGCCATGCACTATCCCGTTTTTTACCAACTGTCATGCACTATCCCGTTTTTTACCAACTGCCATGCACTATCCCGTTTTTTACCAACTGTCATGCACTATCCCGTTTTTATCAACTGTCATGTACTATCCCGTTTTTATCATCTGTCATGCACTATCCCGTTTTTAATCAACTGTCATGTACTATCCCGTTTTTTATCATCTGTCATGCACTACACCGTGTTTCTTCACTTACATATTAATTCTTACTTGTATGCGTTTCGGTGTCTATTAACACCATCTACAGGGAGCTTCAATCCAACTACAGTTTCTTCATAGCACATCCAGTGTTTGTGTACACTTTATGTGCACTGTAACATGACACTTCAAAAGCAGCAAATTTTTGTTGCTAGTAACCAGAACTGTCAAGTGTCCTTCAAAAGATTCATTTTTATGAATGGTCATGGATCTGTTTTGCCTCAGGTTTTGTATTAATGTACTTGCCTTGAATGGTTTTTGTCTCATATTATGGCCGCTACCCTGGATAGCCACAATTTCACGTCTTCTTGATGCTTGAGTCAGGATAGCTCAGTTAGTATAGTGACTATGCCACAGTTTTGACAACGTAGGGATTGTGGTTTGATTCCAAGCAGGAGCAGGAGTGTCTGGACCAACTGCACGTACAGGGACAACTTCGCTATTATCTTCTTGGTGCTTTGTGGTTCTCATATGTTTCATAGACTGAAGTCTGTTGTATCATTTGCACACTGTAGTAACTGTATTGTGTATTGCTCTTTGCACAGTTCCTGTCTGCACTGATGCTCAAGGACTATGAAACAGCCCTCAAATACTGCAAACTCAGTAAGTCTTATGATTTAACTGACCCCCTCCCCCCCACCCTTTTTTGTTAAGAGGTTTAAATCCATAGAATGCCTGCTACCATTTGGTCCAGGATTTTTTGTCATCCTGTTTGATATTTAAATACATATCAAGTCACACAGAACTATAATTTTGCCTCTTATTTTGTATGGGTGTGAAACTTGGTCTCTGACATTACGGGAAGAACATAGGCTGGGATGTTTGAGAATCAGGTGCTGAGGAGGATAATTGGCCCTAAGAGGGAGGGAATAACAGGAGACTGGAGAAAATTACATAATGAGCAGCTTCATGATTTGTATTCTTCACCAAATTTTTGAGTTTCAAAGCCAAAAAAGATTAGATGGACAAGGCATGTGGCATGCATGAGAGAAAAGGGAAATACAGTGTTTTGATTGGGGAATACCATTAAAGACCTAGGCATAGATGGGAGGATACTTTTAAAATGGAGGTTAAAGAAATAGAATGGGAGGGTGTGGACTGGATTTATTTGGCATTGGACAGGGCAAAGTGGTGGGATGTTGTGAGCATGGTAACGAACAGTATCAAGTTAATGTTGGAAGATAACATTAAAATGGATTTTGAAGAAAATATGGGTTGCGAACGGGAGCTTCGTTCATCTCGTTAGGATAGCGACCGATGTCGTTCATGGAGTTGTTGGTTGTTGGGCTAGTTGTTGTTGTTCCAAACTCCTTTTATTATTTGTTGGAATTTTTCATCACTTTTAAGCATGTTATTTAACGATGCTGTCAGCTGTCAATGTTATATTGTGTCTATGGTAAATGTGAGAATGAGTATGGAGCATTGGTGGAATGATATTGACAAGTGAAACAGACATATTCCTATAAAATCTTGTCACAGTGTTGCTTTGTCCACCATAAATCTGGGATTGAACCTTTGCCTCTGCACTGTGCAGATGGTGACTAACAGCCTGAGTCAGGGCTTGCACGACCTCTTTCATTGATTTTAATGTTTTGCAATGGGTCTGTACATGTAGAGTGCAGTACACCATTTTAATTGGATTGCTATTATTTTAAGGGGAAAATATTTGAAATATTTGCCATGCATGTGTTTCAGAATGGTAAGTTTGTCCCTGTGCTTAATTAAGAACCACATGAAGATGTATGTGGGAGTGAAGGTACAGCTCCTTATGTTTGTAGGCATTCTTTACAAAATGGAAAAAGACTTGTATGTAGAGACATGCGCATGCATCGTGTTGTAAGGAACTAAACTGCTCAGGTGTGCTTGCAAAGCTCAGTGTGGGAATTCTTTACAAAACTTTTCAAGCAACATGAGTTTTGTGAACATCCCCTCAGTGACAGTCATATTTTCCTCAAAGGCATAAATTAATTTCTGTCCGTTTGCTTCACTGAAGAATGGTGCAGTGATGGGGGATACTTCATTTACAGGTGTAAATGAGATCTCACCTGTGCTTTCTGCATTTCTCATTGGATTCAGATAAAATTTGGTATAAGAGATGTGCACAAAAATTTGTTGATCATGAGTTTCATGAAAGCCATACTTTATTTAGGGGCATAAATTAATTGATATCTGTATATTCCACATTTACTGTCTGTCTGGGGTGAAATCTGGTATAAGAGATATGCATGTAATGCTGTGGAGCATTTGTGAGTTGTGTGAAAATTGATGCAAGGAGGGTTGTACTTTCCTTACTGCCATAAAAAATGGAATGATGTATACTAGAACCATACGAACCACATGACACTTCACGGTAAAGAACGCCTTGTTAAAGTGTGTGTGTTACATCATGCTGTACACCATTTGCAGTCTTGTTCAGTGGGACAATTGATGGCAGTTTTTTTCAGCTGCATGCCCCAGCCCCTTTACTGCAAGGAAATAGTCCCCAGTGTCCCCTGGACCGGTGGCTGGCGGTATGGACCGCTCAGACAGTTAGGATGCTGTGGGAGCAGAGATGTCATTGCTGCAAAATGGTAATGAGTCTTGATATCCTGGGCATCCAGTCTTTAGCCTACTTGAAAAACATACTGAGCTGCCTGCCCTTCCAAACATGAAAATGTATCTTCACTAGCTTCATTGTCTCAGTAACATTGAAAGTTTAATGTTCCTTAGCATCATGTGAGGCTTTGTGCTGTTTCTTGTTTCAGTTCTACAGTATGAACCTAACAATGCTACTGCCAAGGAGTTCTACCCATTCATTGTGGAGAAGCTGCAGCTCAGTGAGTATAGCTTTAACGGTACCTGATTGTGACAGCAAAAGTACTGAAGCTTGAGTGTGTGTTGTGTGTGCATTCATGTAAGTTCAACTCAAGACATTGGACCGTATCAGTACAGTCTGTTGCTCAGAGAGTGACATAATAAGGCTGAATACAGAATTCACAGCTTAGCGTTAACGTATTTGAAGTAGAACATATTCAAGAGATATGTACCTTTGTCACTAACTTGAGCCTACTACAGGTTATTCATAACAGCACAAAAGATTCAGTGTGAATCTCAGTGTTCAGAATTTTTACTTTTCATGATCACCCACTGCATGCCATTATTTTGACTGTTCATGACTGGTCCCAGCAGAGTGAGATAAGACCATATGTTGGCCAGTCCCCACCCTTTGGCTGTTGAGCAACTCACCCTCAGCTCAGTAAAGTTGTATTTTACACTAAGTGTAGGTGATTGCTTTTATGCTTTATGGAATGAGACTCTTGTTCAGTCATTAGTGTACTGTATGCTTCCATAAAACGTCTTTTATTGAAAAATAAACTTCCTTTTTTTTGTGTGTGTGTGTGTGTGTGTGGTTAAGTTATTTTTGTTACTGGTATTTTGTAAGTTCTTGGTACCAAGCAGATGTTTTATATCCATCACAAGAAAAGATGACTTTCTCACTCATCAACCACAAAAAAAGATGTTAGCAAAAGAGGAGGTTTAAAAAAAGAGGACACATAGTCAAAATTTTATTATATAGAATTATCATCATCATTTCTAAGAAAATATACAAAATTAAAAACAGAAACTATTCATGTTTGTGTACATTTTTCACACAGTGTATAGTCTTGTTGCCAGTTCTGTAGTTACCTTCCTTCTTATATGCCTATTCATATGTCTCTGTAGATTGGATTTTCAGGAAGGTACAGAAGTCTGTACAAGAAATTCCTTTGAAATTGTACTGCGCAAATAAGAGCTGTCCGATCTTCTTAGTATTCAACGTGTTCCTCGCCTTCGTCCACTGGACTTGCTTCAATGAGAAAACTCATTTCACAGTTGCATTATGAGTGAGAGTGGCAAAGAAAAACTGTGAAATTGTGAAATGTTCAACAACTTTGAGTGACACTCACATTTTTTGATTTTTCAAAATATTTGGTTCAATTTTGGTGTGCTAGCAAACAGATAAACTATTGTTCATAAGAAATAACAAATAGTCAAAAACCCAGACATTTCTAAAAATTTAAAATACCTGCCCAGAAAAGAATTTTGGGGTTGCAAAAAAAAAAAACATGTCCAGGGAAAAGATGATTTATGATAACAATATTTTATATTGAAAATGGTTTCTGACATTTGTGACAGTTTTGTTGGTCCCAGTTAATCAGAAACATGAAGGCTACTGTATCAGTTGCATGTCTTATCGTTAGCTGTGACTGTGTGTTTGTAGTGGAGGAGCAGGAAGAGTCAAACAGCAGCAGCAGCAGCAATAGCAGCAATAGCAATGATGACTCCAGTAGTGATGGTGAAGGGAAACCCACAAGGTCTTCAGAATCAGACTCTGATGCCACAACTGCCAGTTACTCAAGCCTGGAGGATGATGAAGGTGATGGAAATCAGAAGAATGATAATGCTGATGCAGGTAATGGTAACGACTGTACAGGAGCGACACAAAATGTGCTGTCCATAGCAACACTGATCAAGGAAATGGCACTGGAACCGAATGTTAGTGCAGGGTGTAACGGTCAGCCGGCCACATTTCAGAGCACAAGTTCTGACTCTGAGTCACCTACAGAGCCTGTGAGTCAGCCAACAATAGCACAACTTCGTGCCACAGTTGTGCCTAGCAAGGCAAAGTAATACGGTCAAAATTTGAAATTCCTAAAAATTGTGTTACAAATTTATATTTTGGAACATTAAATCTGGCAGCATTGTCATCTCTCTCACAGATGGGAACCAAGTGCACACAAGTCTTGGCCATGGCAGCACCATGTGTACGCACACCTGTCTATCACTACGACTTGAGAAGCATAGTTGGTTGGCTAGTTTACAAATTCCCAGCAATTTTTGAGCCTGGAAATTTGTTCCTGTAGTCACAAGAGCCCACCACTTGTCCTTGTCCTCAGCCAGATGAATCCAATCTACATCCTCCCCTCATATATATGAGATCCATTTTAATATTATCCTTGCACCTATGGCCAGGTCTTCCATCATTATATATGTATTTTTCTTCTCCCCATATATGCCACATGCCCTGCCCATCTGATCATCACCCTACACAACTCATTTTCAGCAGCTTATGTCTTCATATATTAGATGCATCAGTTCAGGAGAAGACGTATAGAGCTGGCAGATGTCAGCTGGTATAGTGAGTAGGCTATGGGTTTTAAAGTATGGAGGTCAGGTCCAGCAGGACCAAGAGATTTCCTCTTTTCCAAACATCCATACTGCCTGTGGGGCCAACCCAGACTCTGTCCAGTGGGTATGGGGACTCTTATCACCATGGTAAAGTATCTAATGCATGAAGCTAAACCCTCATCTCCATCTAGTACCAAGGTTAAGAACGAGTGGAGCTGTGCTTCTGCTTCCCTTATATGCCATGCCTTCCTAGTTAGCACAGGGACATTGTTAACTGTTGTAGCATTACAATGTGTGCACTGTCTGTACCACTGACAGTGCATTACAGTGTGTGCACTGTCTGTACCACTGACAGTGCATTACAGTGTGTGCACTTTCTGTACCACTGACAGCGCATTACAGAATGTTGAAGTGAGTGGAAGGCAGGAATATTTGAAGTTAAATTCCAGCACATTGAAAAAAACCAAGCAACCAGAAAACATCCAATACAGGCAAACTGTGGATCCCATCTGTCTGTTAATTGTGTGAGATTCTGACATGCTGTGTCACACTTTGTCATCTACTTCGTGGATGTAGTCTATTGCCATGTGTTAATTTCTCATGTTCTCATGTTCGTAAATTGTCATTTATTATCTTTTCAACATGAGACGATGGACAGAGTCCACACAGTAGATTCCATCTGCTTTTTTGGCATGTATGCTGAAATTATGTACAGCATAAAAAGTCATACCCACAAACAGGAAGCATAATTTTTAATGCTGTTGTGGGAATCTTACAAAAGTATGAGCACTTATGAAGATTTTATTTAATGGAGAAGGAGTGCTGTTTAGCGACATATCTGTACACACAGACTGGTGTGTGAAACCAATCAGGAGAATGAAACATTGTACAGTATTAAAGTGGAATATGTGACACTTCCAGTGGGAAGGTACTTGTTTGTGTAAAGAAAAACTGGTTAACAGTGAATGTTACATTCTAAATGTGTTAGTAATCTGTCTTAGGCTGTCCTTCCATACTTTCATGTATAGTCCAGGCACCTGTGTGGGCAGGCAGCTTGCATACAGCCTAGCATATGATAGGAAGGGGGTCATAACATGAATGGATGGATTGAATATATCTGCAATGTCATCTCTCTTACTAAGAACATGGGTTTCTGTTCTTACATCAGTACATCACCAATGCCTGTTATGGCATGCACTCCCACATACATCATGCTGTTTCATGTCCTTGACCAGAGGTAACTTTGTGCCATACAGAACAAGTATTCTGTGAAGAACAATGTTTCTGTTTGGTAAATGACATGCAATCTAAAACTGCCTGCAGCCAGCTCACCTGATGCCCTGTTGGTACATTCTGAGTGAGTCCAAGTAGCAACTGGTATCAGTTTGTGGCAGAGGGCCATAAGATTGGACACAAGCACATAAATTTTACCGCTATAACAGATGACAGGGAGAGATAGTTTCACATTCATGAAAAATATCACGACAAGAGAAGAGCACTGTTTCACCAAAAGTGAAAGAATACAAGTTTGTATGTTGCTGATTGTGTGTGTGTGTGTAGCAGTTGGTGACCTGTTGCATGTTACATGTACCTGAGATGTATAGTGCCATTTATTGTGTAGTTGTGTCTGTTTAATGTCAGTAACACAGATGTGTGTGTCACAGGAGACTTCCAGCAGGGATACTGTATGGAAGAATGTGCAGTGAAGTATAGCGCAGTCCCTTGGTTTATGAGCTTCTTTAATTCCTTGATAACTGCTCACAAGGCAGAACTCTTAAAAATAAAGTTAGTTTCCCATTACTTCCCATGTTATAAATTTCAGTTTGATCCAGAGGTCCAAAATTTCTCCCCCTCAGCATACAAAGTTCAGATGAATACAAAACAGAACAGAACAGAACAGAACAGTACCCCAGTATGCAGTGACTATATTGTAATAGCCCTCTTAAGTCAATGCATGAACAATAGTTTATTGTACTGTGATGTTCTGCATATTTGAGAAAATTTGGGCTCTGATGACAGCCAATAAGAGGCATTGGATTGGATTGCATGCAGAAGGCACACTTGTAAGAGAAAATTGGCTTTCAGATTGAAAGACAGGCATTAATATATGAGTCTTGTGAAAGAAAACATTCATGAATTGACTGCTTGTGTACTGAGGGATTACTGCACCACTACTGTATACATTTGGTGTATTGGATGCCTCTGTAGTGGTTCTCAGGTTTGAAGACCAAATTATGGGGTCAAAACTCTTCCGCAAGTATTTGATCAGTTGGGTAGAGATCCAGGAAGTCCAGTTTACACTCACCAATTGTCAGAAAAATTTGAACCTTTTTTCTATTCATTTTCATAAAATTTGTTGGCAACAGAAGATCAAACGCTGGCCTTCACAGTACCACCTGTCTTTGGTTTGACGGTGATTAGATGCATCCACACAGCGTTTTCAATAAACCTGGTTTTCCAGGAACTGTTTTCTTTGTTGCATTAAATTTAATGTGGGGCCAAAAAAGGTGATAAGAAATTTGATGTGCATGTAAGTGTAAAACAAAACTTAAAGTTAACTGAACAGCCACAATCTAATGTAAGTGTGGCAGCCGTATGTATGGAGTATGGGCTGAAAAAGCAAACCATGGCTAACATTACATAAAAAAGTTGTGTCTTCAGAAATATTGTTTATCTTCTGATGCAGAAGGCACTAGCCATTATGGAAAGGCGGCCGAAGGAAACATGAAGCCATGAAAATCAGTAAATTTTGACAAAGCTATGATGAAATGGTATGCACAGAAATGTCAGTATGATATAAGCCACCAAGATGAAAACTGCTGCCGATACAATGGCAAGGCATGTGAAAAGAAGTGATGGTTGGCTCTGGCGATTTTCAGAAAGTCATGGCATCACATGTAGGTGCACATTTGATGATACTATCAGTGCACTTACCAAAGCTGCCTAGGATGAGCTCAAGCATCTTTTAGGGGTTTCAGAGTATTATTGCAGTTTCCCATAATTAAATGCTGTACATCTGGGATAGAAACATTGCATCATGTTTCTTGTGGACATTTCTTTTTCTATGAAAAAAAAAACTGTTTAATACGGGATTTTGTTTGTGGGTTATTAAACACACTTTAACAAGTGATGGACATTTAGTTAAGACAGCCCATTGCACTGTTATCCACTAAATTGAGGCCTAGTGTGTGTACAAGGGATATGTATCGTCATCTGTGTTTAATGTAAGGCACTATTTTATACATAAATTGCTATGGAAGTAATAAAGTAACTTACTACAAGAATGCTTCTAAGATAATATACTGTAACTTCTTCTTACAGAAGTATTTCTTAACAGTTATGACCTGGTATGACATTAACATTAACATTAACATTAACACTCTAAAAAAACATTCATGCTAAAATACTGCACTCATTTCTTCTGAAAATTTCAGTTAGCTGCAAAATAATATTTGAAATTTGCTCCTGATTCAACACACTTTGGACTGTGTTCAAAGATGGGGTCACGCAGAAACTATGAGCACGTCATGGACAGTATTGTAAATTCACCAACTCCTAATATAGGGCCATTATTTTGTCTGACAACTGTCACTAGTCACTTAGCTTATGAACTTCACCATGCAATGAATGTGTTCATGAGATGTGATGTGTATCTGTGACACAATGGAAAACACTTCCAGCACCTTTGTTAAATATGGTGAGTAAACTACAGTGCATTGAACTACAGTTCATGGACTGTGACCCACAGCAACATGGAAACACAGTTAGTGCTGTGCTGCCTGCCGTCATGCAAAACTGTCTTGAGTGAGAAATGTACAAATTGTCAGATAAAATAAAGTCCCTGTATTACAAGGTGACATCAATGCAACTCACTGTTTAATAATCAATGGCTGGGGGAAAACACTGAAAATACAGCAGAACATTTATTACTAGCACTTAACATCATTTCCTCACACCTGGTCTTGTTATATGATCTGAATCTTGTTTCCCTCTGAAGCACGACAATTTCCATACACAAAATCAACCACTGCATAATGGTTATGGTGTTGTGTCATTGGATTATTGGTATAACTGAATTAGTTTTCATGATTTAAGACAAACACTGAGATGTTATCATTCAAAATGGAGCTTGTGACAACATGTGGAGAAAAATCTGTCCCGTTGCCACCTTGTCCATGACCAGATCCAACATGGACTGACCTGGAATTAACCTGGGACTGCATGTTGAGAGGCCTGTGACTGCCCCACTTTGATATGGAACAATGAGTGGAGTAGTTCCAGGAATTGTGTACAGAATAAAACAAGAATGCCTTACCCAGAGCCGACCACATCCATCGGTCTGCTGTCTGTGCCATATCACTCACTAAACCATCTGTCAGGTATCTGTCAAGTGTCAGTATTCATCAACATCAGCTGCCTAGCAACGGCCATACTTTGCTTCAGGTGAAATTAATTCCTTCCTGTATGTTACATGTTTATTTCCACATATATTTGGTACTTTTCTGGAGCTGGGATAGCGTAGTCAGTGTACTGACAAGGTTATGGGATGGACGATCCATGGTTCAAATCTAGACAGGGGCAAGAGAATTTTTCTCATCTCCAAACTGTCCATACCAACTGTGGGGTACAGCCAGCCTCCTTTTCAGAGGTTAGCACGGTTCTTTCCTGGGGGAAAGAGCAGTCAGGGAATGAAATGTACCACTTGCCTGCACTAGTGCTGAGGGCAAGAATGAGTGCAGCTATACTGCTACACTCCCCATGCATGTGTTCATGGTGTGGTCAGTGACAGCTTTACCTTGACAGAAGATCTCCACATAATTTCATGAAGATCACAGTAAGATCTGTACTCTATGTAAGAACATAATATTGTCCTATTTTATACATTTTTGTCAGCTCTGTATAAAATTAGGCACATTGACAGCAGTACCTTACTGAAGGATGTGAATATCCATACTCCACACATTTCTTGCACAAGCTTGTGAAATCTGGTATAAATCTGCACATTATGTTGTTGTGTGTTTGTGAGTTTCATGAAAATTGGCAAAGGGAAGGCCACACTTTTCGTATGGGCATAAATTAAATTATTTACACTTGTTCTGAAAAACCTTGACATTCTGAAAGTAAAGTGTGCCTCAATAAACTGTACGTACATCAGACAGGAACTACACCATTTGCAATGTTGTTCCTGTTGGTATGGTTGTGTACAATTGTGAACAGAGTTCGGTTTGTTACTCAATTTAACAGCAGAGTGATGAGGCTCGGACTGCAGGAACTGCACTGTGAAGTGGACAAACTTGAAGCTGAGAAGCTTGAAATGGGGAACTTGACAAGCTTGTGGGCATAGTGCCTAAGGACTGGCAATACAGCTGTTATGTTATCCAAGTCATGCTGAATAGTACAGTCACTTAAAACAGTAAGTAAGGAAGATGTACCAACTTGATGCAAACAATTTTGCTATGATTTTATCTCATAAATGGCCTCTACATGTTTCGGACATTTACATGTCCATCTTCAGGAGTTCTTATATATAGGTTGTTTCACTGCCGCATGTGGT
>JGI20166J26741_11635697_pt1 | contig 11366 bp, 5 predicted proteins | sample TergutCu122P5_FD_26741 | JGI IMG/M metagenome (IMG submission 26741) | reverse complement strand
GGTGTGGCATGTTGACAAATATAAAATTACATTTAAATTAGTTATCAATCACTGGACTAATGAAATCTTGGTCACTGACATTTGCTACACAGATGCTATTAGGCCTTCTGAGTCTGAGCTTTTCGACACATTCAAGAATATTATTCTCCTCACAATATTTCCATCATAAAATATTTATTCATGAAAAATGCTTAGAAAACTAAAATGACAAATTCCAGGAGAACATCTCGCGGCCCGGTACAATTGATGCTAGGGCCCGGTACCCAGCCGAGGCCCGGCGGTTGAGAAACACTGGCTTATACTATGGAAAATCTCAAAGAACGCCATGCTGACGTTTCCGTCCTCAAAAACAAGCAGACGCACCCACTCAATAACCTACTGTCCTTGTTCAAAAAATAATACAGGTTACAAAATGGAAAGAATAAACAGGACTGCAAGAGAAAGAAGTGACAGCTAATGAAAACGAGGCAACAAAGAACGAAAGGGGTGAAATAGGTGATGAACTAGGAGTTAATCCTTCGGAACTGCAAAATGCACCTCGTGTTTCAGTGCGGACTGTACGTCTGTCAGATCGATATGTTTGTGATCTAGTCTTACGTGGGCTGAACTATGGACGGTGAGATAAAGCGCCTTGCGGTCCGCTGATTGGCTTACCGGGATCGCAGGGGAGGAGTTAACCAGCTACTGTTCCTACGGAAAACATTCAACGCGCTTGGCATGCGGAAAGAAAAGAAAATTGTCATTGCGTTGTCCTTGTGCTGGAAAGACCGAGACAAGGGGTAGGATCCTAATGAGATTTGACGGTCACATCACTGGAAGGATTACGTCTTCATTACTAAGTTTTACGGAGGAGTTTTAGGAGTTTTCCTTGGCTATAAACGTTATTACAACAACTATAGTTATGTTAATGGCCTTGCTTCACTGTCAACTCCCCGACATAGTGCCTTTCATGACGAATGGCAGGATGGATAGCGAGGTCAGCTCCGCCTGTACGCGGTAGGAACCGAACCTATTTCTTCATTGAGACATACCGCTCGATGATCTTGCGACAAAGACAAAAGGGGTCCCCCCCCCCATGGCGCAACAGACCCTAGTGAGCCGCGGTCTCTTCATTATCGAGGCTTCGCGATCATACTCAGAAACACCACACTCGGTATAATTCTTCTGCCCTACACAGAGACCTGTCACAAATCACTAGGGACTGACATTCATGCCCCTCGGCGGGATTCGAACTCGTAATCCCAACAAGCGAGCGGCTGAAAACCCACACCTTAAAAACAGCAGCCACTGGGATCGGCCTAACGTAACATGGTTACAGAAATTCGATCATTCCAGTACGTCGGTGCCGAACTACGTAAATGAATTGCAGACAGTTGTAACAATTGGAGCGAAGATGGCAGTACCATTTCACGCTCATTCTGCCATCTGTTATCAGCTGCTGTTAGCACGTTCTACGAGGCGGTCTAGAATGAATAATTGACGGACATCGACTCTTGCAGTAGCAAATGAAGTGTCCTAAGGGAACAACCTTTTTGTTTCATGCAATAATAAACAGATTAAAATTTTAAATTCCACTTTTATATTTATTCCATCCTGCATCCCAGCTTGTGCAAAGTAACGCAATCAATTCCAGTGACTGTCACATGAGTTTAAATAAGCGAGGAAGCCAAGGGAATTTCCCTTGAGATTTTTCTTGCAGCAACCCAGAACCGAAGTGGACAGTCATAAATTTCAAATCAAATCGAGTGACATATAGGGCAATGAGTTCCAACTACGGGGCCCCAGGTTGCCAAATGGCGCTCTCTGATTAAAATTGAGTTAGGGCACATGTGAAGTCCTACCCTGATTCTACAGAGTGGACTCAGAGACAAAGAAACGCATACAGGTTGACAGCTCGAGATGTAGAAACATTTGTAGTGCTTGCATGATTTTAATAAACTGGGAGTCACAGCCTGACATTAACTGCTGTGATAAGATCGGCATCGGCTAAGGGTTTGAATCCTCTATCTCCATATGCAACATGTTTCACATCCGCGGCGTCAGGCTCATTGCTCCATGTAGATATACAGCTAAGTTTAACTATTCTACCTTAGACATGCAACATTACTTTGCGTCCACGGATGTTTCAGTTCGTTCACGTCTGCTACATTAAAATTAGTCCAACTAAACAAAATAGACGTTGTTCATCACACCTTTGCTCAAAATGCAGAATTAACTCAATAACTGCCAATTAAGATTAGATCGACGGCCCTAACTTGATGGTCAGGCACTGTCATGTAACATCCGGCACTCTTACGGACATCTTAAACAAACCACGTAAGGAAAGTGTATGGGATGCTGATTATTGTCATGAATATAATAGCCTATAACCTCCTCCAACAACGCTAGAAACTGTCACCATATTTCGCTTGGACGAATTCTGCAGAACAGCAGCTTTCCTCATGCGCAGCGCCCTGTTTTTATTACACTGCGCATTCTGTAACTTGGACGTCAGTTGTTGCTAACGTAACGAATTCTGCAAATTTTCTTTCCGATTGAAACTGTGCTACGCTACGGAAAATGTACTTGAGGTAGCACAGAAAAATTAACAGCTACCATATTACGTCAGTAAATTGCAGTAACTGTCGTACTGACATTGCGCTGTCAGAATACGCGGTCACAGAAAGTTTGACTCTAACCTCAGTCAGTTAGATGCCTTCTCTTAACACGACAAATAACGAAACAGAAGTATTCAACTTACATCACGATAACATCCGTTGTAAATGAAGAAGCCTTGCGCACCACAACACAGCTACACAAATACGACGAAAATCACTAAGAGAGCAAAATTCGTCACACTGACCACTTCAACACACACACTTTCGTCATGCACCTAATAGCCATGTCGATAGATCGATACGATCAATCCGCGGACAAACGTAGGCAGAACAAATCACAAACACATATAAAAGGCAGTGGGTATATTTAATAAACTTGTTAAAACTTCGAATATTCATATTCGCATCTAAAACGAAAATGTACCACTTTACTATACGTCGGGATGAATTTAGATACTTAAGTCTGTTGCCCATGGGGCCTCGTAGGTGAACCGTCTCTTTTTACACGCGACGCCGCGCAGTCTAGTAGATAATGTTATCCTGAAGTTGAATGCAGGATCCTCCACGACGTCGACATTTGTCTACCAGACTATATGTGTCACATCCCCACAACCAGTAATCTTTACAGTCACAACCACGATAACCTTAAATCTTACACACTACTGCAATTACTACTATTATCAATTTTTTTATTGATAACAATCTTACTTTCTCAACATGTGCGTATTACGTTAACTACTGTAACCCTTACGACTACCAATAGAACTTTCCATATCTTGTAAAAGATGTTGGCAGAAAAAAAAAATGATGATGATGATGATGATGTAACATAACTCAAGAACATTCTGTATTATTATTTTTAACTTGAACTCTTACTCTTATATATATTAATATAAATACACATATATTGGCAATTCAACTTCCAATTGGTTTTTAAATTTTGCATTGTAATTTATTACATTGTATTGTGTGGATGTCCATATACTTTGTTGTGTTGTAAATTGTAATCAGTAATTTGACATGTCCATTGTTACATATGTGACTGAATGGATGAATAAACAAACCAAACCAAACCAAACCAAGCAGCTTACGGCAGTGATGCAGAAAGGCAGCGTTCCATTGGAGGTTCTGTAGATTTCATTACATCCATCAGTGTAAAACCATTTTTTAATCAAAATTTATAATTTCAAATTATATTTTTATCGCAAACTTCTTGTATCATGAAAATTTCTACATATATTCAATGCATTATAGAAACATAAAATAAACAAGCTGTTTGTTGCTGAATATCGGTGTTTATCTTCAGTTTTATATGGGAAAAAGGTGCTTTTTGCATTAAAAAAAGTAGGCACATTTTTATATGATGTCACATGCAAGTGGAAGCCCCAGACAAAACAATCCCAAGGAGCATGTAACTACTAGTAGATCAGTGAAATTTCTTTCTAGTTACTAAAGGTTGAAGAGGCTGTGCACTGCACATAAAGCTGGTGTTAGCAGGCATAGCACCATACATACACTGTAGCATTATGTATACTTGGCCCAACTACAGTCATGCATTGTAGAACGATGTTTCAATCAATGATGGACTGCATATACGACAATGGTCCCATAAGATTCTACAGGATGAGCATAAATTCTTTCCCTGATTACAAACATTTATTACAAGAAAACTATGTGGAATACACTTTTTTTTTTTTCAAAATGTAACTCAACTCAAGAAGTTTGTTTATAACACATTAGTACACTTCAACATGTGCTCCTTATGTTGCACGGAGAACGTCTAATCGATAATCAATTTCCCTCCACGTGTTCTCCAACATGTCTTCAGTTATTGTAGCAAAAGTGTCTGTTATTCTTGCCTTCAGATTTGTAACATCTGTAACTGGTGTCGAAAACACTTTGTCCTTAACATACCCCCATGAAAAGAAGTCAAGGGGGGTGATATCCGGCGGTTGTGGTGGCCAAGGTGTCAGACCATCTCTCTCAATCCACCTGTTTGGAAATGTTGCATCCAAAAACCGGCAAACATCCGAACCCCAGTGTGGAGGTGCACCATCTTGGTGGAAAATTATCCACGGCTGAACCTCTTCTGAGGTGCAATGTACAGTTCCAACATGCCCAGGTAGTTTTCTTGTAATAAATGTTTGTAATCTGGGAAAGAATTTATGCTCACCCTGTATTATATTATTATAATACCATTGTGTTACAATTGCCTGCAGTATTCAGTACAGTAACATGCTGTACAGGTTTGTAGCCTAGGAGCAATAGGCTATGCCATATGGCCTAGGTGTGTAGAAGGCTTTACTATCTAAGTTTGTGTAAGTACACACTACGACGTTCGCACAAAGACGAAATCTCTTAACAACACATTTCTCAGAACGTTTAAGCAACATAAATGTACTAAATCTGTCGATGACATAAACAAATTGTGCTGGCTCTCAGCTGTATTAAGCCCTGCACTTTGTATCTCCACAGTCAAAGGCATCTCAGTGTGGTTTATCAAATAGCCACCTAACAGAAAACATTCACCCACCCTTCCTTACTCAACACTGTGCACCAGACTGACCTAACAAGGCATTACCAAGAAATGTGCATTAATAATTCCCTGTACGACTTTATGGTTTTGCAGTCATACCTTTCCTTATACCAAAGAAAATTTCTGTTATCCCAGTTCACTGCTAGCAGCATGCACCCTCAATACTGGATAAACAGTTGGCTTGGTTGTATTACTACAGAGCAGCAGGATTTCTTCAAACAGTAGAACAGGGCTGCACTTGCAAACAGCATCCTGGCAGCCACTGTTAATCTCGTTATAATCCCGTAAATGAAAGCAAAACTTAGCTGGTGACAAAGTCTGAATAACTCATTTCTGAAATAAATGAATTTTCACCCCTTAAACAACATACCAGAACTCTTCAACTACTGACAATTTATGGATCACAACAGAAGTTGTTCTGTGTTGCAGTCTTATATTTATTGTCTGATGCAGTATCAGTCAATATTTTTAAAAACTGAGAGATGATTCCTTGATTATAAGACCATGGGCAATATCAGAATAAGCTTCTCTGCTCAGCTTTCTTACATGGCACTCTTGCTACCACAACACAAAGTAACATAATTCAACAGCAAATAACAATACTACACTAATTCATAAACATCAGACATAAATGGAATGAGATCTCATCTCCTTACAGGACACTAAAAAAATGTAAATACAGTTCTTATATTTTATATTTCACAATTAACATTTATCCTACTGGCATGGTTATTTAAGTTTCAGTGCACAGTTTACAACTATGTATTATTTGCACAAAATAGGAACAATTATGAATTATTTTTGTATACCTCCTGTTAATTTGTTGTGGGTAACAGTATACAGTTATCATTTTTTAAAATTACAAAATAAACAGAATTTTGTGGAAAATAAAACACATAATGCAGCATGTCTTAAAATGCAATACATTTCCATTTTGCATAAATAAATAAAATGAATTTGTTAGGGTGTTTTCTTAGGTGCACTGCATAAGCAAATGCAGGTCTTTAAAAGTGAAATAATAACTTCTTAGCCATGTGTTTGGCCCAGTGATGGCCAGAAATGACGGTACCATGTCACAAACTGTGTAACATGTACATTAATAAAGGTGTTCTCACAGTGATTATAGCCAGTCTGCTGAAATACTGTGTATTGACTTAAAAGTACTTTCTCATACTGTCAACACAATTGTACAGACATAGAATTCTTCTTTACAGTACTAACTACATGTGTGAGATTTTTTGTACAGCCATCCTCAGGCTAAAAAGCATAAAAAAACAAAGACATAAACATAACCTTGTAACATATATAAAAAATCATGATGACACATAACCTCACTAGCACACTGATCTATGATATATGATATAAGGTTACATTCATACCTTTACATGTTTATACTGGTTAGCCTGAGTTTACCAAACATGTAGCTAGTATTGCAAACAAGGTCTGTTTACTAATGATATTGTGCTGACAGAGTACAAAGTACTTACTATTCAGTTTAGGAAGCATAATGGGATGCCACATATCAAGACCACAGTTGTATTATTAATAAATGATCAGTTGAATGTAACCATGTGACACAACTTAAATCTTGTATGTAGGTTTGACCCATATTCTGTTCTACAAATACATAAAATCACACAACAATAATGCTTAATTTCAAATGTCACAATCTACACCTAATCACGTGAAGACCTGGGCCATAGCACATAACACACAGTGACATGAAAACATGAACGTGGTGAATTGGTTACATGAACTAGTCATCCAGGGAACCAATACTGACTGAAGAGAATTTTGGTAAAGACCCACTGTGTCCACCTCTGTGTCATACCAACTGTGTAAAATGTTGGGGTTGGCCCCTGGGGCAGGCCAAAAGCTTTGAAGTTGAGGAAACTCTCTTATCTTCGCTGGGAGTCCTCTGTTGTCCAGTTCTCAGTTTAGTCACTATATTAACCAGGCTAACCTGGCTTATTGAGGTCTGGATTGTAACTACATGGTAAACTATTTTTTCATTTAATCATTACATCCATTATATATGAATTTGGGAACAAGATTGTGAGGTAGACCAAGAAATAGATGACAAGATGAGGTGAGAGGGGATGGACGAATAGTTGGTGGAGAAGGGTGGCAGGAAAAACTACATGATAGGGAGGAATGGAAGAAGCTCCTGAGAACGGCACAGAATTGTCACATTCTGCACATGCCAATGGAATGAATGAATGAATGAAATCCGTGACTGTTCTTCCTTTGTCAAGGTCATCACACTTCTCATGATAATTCCTTTCTAGTACAATGACTGCTGAAGTACAGATAATTTTCAAGTTTTTCAAATCATATCTTTGCTTGTCTTAAAACAGGGCACACAGAAGTGCCTTCCCAACATTTTACTGGCATGTCCATCTTGCAAGTCAGTGTATCGCCTTATGCTTGAATTTATCAGAATTCAGTCATACAATGCATCATAAAGGAAGAGAGAAAGGTCATTTTTTTTACATAACAGGGTGTTGCACCTTGCTGTGGTATCAAGGGAACATAAAGCTACGAACAGGGTAATGTTGGTCAGTAAATGCCGGTTAACAAGGAATTTAGCTTTAATTGATGCCACTACTATTTCACCACAAAACTTGATGCTTGTAACATCACAACAATCACTACCACACATTGATGGCAACACTGTCTATAAATGTTTACACTCATAAATTAATGAATGTTACTAATTGTTGCTCAAATAATCATAAATACTGCCCTATGCATTTAATTTCGGGTTTTCACCGTACATTATTACAGGCAGTCACTTTTATTAGCTGACTAAACGCACTTGATTATACAAAACTTAGAAGTTAAAATCTACGTTGTATAAAAATTTTAAAAGACAAAATTAAAGATCACTCCAACATGTTTCGGATTGTATGCGATGCGATCCATCATCAGACCGTCATACCCTACACACACAGCACTGGTTCAAAATTACACTGTCAAACATCGATTAAGCACACGAAAAACATCAGTGAACCACTACGAATTTCAGTTAAGTACAGCTTTATATTCCCTGATGATGGATCGCATATAATCCGAAACATGTTCGAGTGATCTTTAATTTTATGTCTTTTAAAATTTTTATACAATGTAGATTTTAACTTATAAGTTTTGTATAATCAAGTGCATTTAGTTGGCTAATAAAAATGACTGCCCTTTGCAGTTCACATACACAAGCCTATCAAACTACAAAATTCTTCATGTACACTTCTTTCCCTGTGAGAATTAAGTTACACAAATTACTGGTAGTTTACTGCCTTATGCAGTCCTGAGTTCATAACCCTTTGTTATGTATTGCAATACACATGATGAAGCGTCCTATACACTGTAACTCCCTTTAAGCACTGATTGTTGACTGTTTGTTAGTAGAACGACAACAATTTATACCACATGTGATACGAGACACTGTTTGTAAATATGTGATTGTGATTTCACTGCCTTATGCAGTCCTGAATGCATAACCCTTTGTTATGTTTGTGAGAGCATACACTAACATGTCTAGCACATAGAGCCTCCCTCTGAGAACTGCTGCGTGGGGACGCTACGCTTGCCCGCGTAAATTAAGAACAAAGATGCGAACTGGATAAATCTGGAAGGTTCTAGACGTGTCACACGACCACTTACCTTGTGACGATTATGTCAGCCTGGAGCGCGTGGAAGCGTGCCCTACGTAATGTGGTGCAATCAGAAACACATGAAATGTATGGAATTCAAAGTGCTACCATTAACAAAGTAAAAAAATTAATTCACAAAAATACACAAAATTTGGCTTAGCCTGAACATACTGCCACCTCCAAACAGTTGAGGTTTTATTCACTATTAACAGGCGGTAGAGGGCAAAGAGCTTGGCTAGCCACGTCAGTTCACCATATGTTTCCGTGTGCGACACACGTTAAACCTCGTGCCCTGCACCAGCAGACACAACTACATTATTTGCATCACAAGGGCAATAATCATATAATTTACAAGCGCAGTGACAATTACAAGTGTATTTGGATGGTATTACATGCCATATTGTTTGTATGAACAGTGTAACAAGTTTAACTCTGCGATCGCTATGATGCATAAAGGCTTGCATCTCGTATCATGCAATGCAACCTACATAAAACTTCATCTCGCACAAGGCAGTGAAGTTACATAAGTGTTCTACAAGCATTCAGTGTATAACTAACAGTAATATTCATGCAACAGTTTACAGCGCTATAATTAATAAGGTGTAATATTAACCACAAGGGTTATTATACAGTGACAACCATAAGGGTTAATTAGAGTTGCAACCATGGCAATATATAAGGGTACTGTCACGTGTTTACAGTTTAATAACATTACAAAGCATTAACCCATTCAAAATTGTGTGTATAAATTACGTGACTAGTTTGATTGTGAAATTAAATTACAAACCCCGCAAAAATTTTACAACACCCTTATACATATATATATATACCCTCTCCCCTTCTCAAAAAATCTCGTGAGATGCATGAAAAAATCACTCCCACAGACTAATTCTTCTCCCAGCACATGCACCAGATCACTTTCTTGCACATGTGTACACAAGCAAAAAGCTCGCAAATTGAAGACCTTCATTCTCATTCAGCTCAGAGAATATAATTGATTTATTTCCATAACTTAACAAATCTACAAGTGTGATGCAACATGATGACTAATGTATGGTGTTTGTTCAGCCTTTGCACATGAAATTGGACACATCCAAATGTACAGCTGCAATGACATGAGATGTGCCAACTTCTGTCACAGAGCTTACACATTTTCTTTCGTTAAACTACATTAGGAGAAGTACAGTTACAATATCATGAAACAAACCAGCAACATTTACATTACCATGGCTGCCTTAATACAATTCTGAGTAACTAGAACCACCTTCTTTCATTGCTGCTTCCACTTAACAAGTCTTGCCACTTCAGGGATCCCAATGAAGAGTAGCAACGGCTCAATGGCATGCAGCACGAACTGGCAGACATAGAACAATCGTACATCACCTGTCGGCACAGCCTCACTGGCTAGGTGAAAAGCCACCATTATGGACAGTGCACATACCATTCTGACAATGACGTTGTGGTGCATCTGGTTGTATATTCTGACAGAGAAACAAATATTCAGTCTTACAACAACAACAACACACTCACAATGTTGAGAAAATCAAACTGACAAAAGAATAGTAATGTAGTATTCCTTAAAAACATACAAAAATACTAAAAATCTGACTATACGGAAGATCAACTGAAGGAAGCCACATGGAAAGTAGCAGTAAAAAATGGCCACAGATATAAGGTGAGGGCTGAGGATTCTGTTCTTCGGGGATATGAAGCAATGTCAATGGGTAATCAGTTTTCACATTTTGTGGCAATGAAGTGTCCTTGTGTTCTGGGTCAACAGGCACTACTGTTTGCTCACCACAATTTGTGGCGGCATATTGAGGGTGGCAGTAAATTGAAATGCTGTGTAACAGGAAATTTCTGATCAAAGAGTTTGATGAGCATTAAGTAAGGGTGGTGCTAGATTGGGAGGAGGAGTCTATATTGGGGTTTGACTGTGTGTGTGTGTGTGCACACGCAAACCAGAGTGTAAATCTAATCATCATCTAGTGCTGAGGTTCAGAAAGTGTAAAGCTTTATTTACACTCTCATATACATCTTCATGGTGTTTTAACAACAAAAACAACCCTTAGCACAGAGAGGGTGAATTTCTGTACATAGGGCACTTCAACTTCTCATGGCACAGAAGTGAATGACCAACCACAAGCTGCAGCTGCACCATGCATCTGATACATACCTAGTTGTGGTGGGGGCTGCCAACGCCAGACCGAACATACTGCCACAATCCCGCACCAGCGAAAAGAGTGGTGTAGTGTTGACATGTAACCACTCTGGATACTCACACCACTTATATGCCAGGTGCACTGACCACTGCGGGTCTACGCCTGTGTAAGTATCATTCACACTGGTACAGGTAAACTTCATTTACAGTCATACAGTTCAAAATTACTGCTTAGTTGCTCAAACTATAAAGACCCATTCAACACTTTAATTTCCAACTGATGCACACAACGTTAAAAAACGCAGAGTTATTAAAACATTTCAAATAAGTAAAACTGCTCCAACATGTTTCGGTTTACAAGGAAACCATCATCAGGGAGCCACAATGAGTACTTAGCTAAAAATTACACACTTGGTTAAAAG
>JGI20166J26741_11635252_pt1 | contig 11368 bp, 13 predicted proteins | sample TergutCu122P5_FD_26741 | JGI IMG/M metagenome (IMG submission 26741) | reverse complement strand
AAAATCGAATGTACCCGCGGCGGCGCGTCGGGGTCGCCGCGCCCTACAGCTTCCCCGCCAGACACAGCACCGCCTCCTCAATGCCCGCCGACACCGACTTGACCTCCCCCATGGGGGGCAGAGCCCGGGCGGCGGCGCCGTCGAACAGGCTCAGCTGCTCCGCGCCGAAGGCGAAGATTTTCGGGTCGATCAGCGCCCGGACCGTCGTCTCCCGCTCCAGCCGGAGGCCCCGGGGGTTGTCGGAACACAATATAAAATACTGCGCCCGCTTTAAGACCACGCCGATGCGTTTGAGCTCGCCGAGGCCCAATTTGCCGTTTTTTCGGGCGGCCACGATGCGCTTCGCGCTGGTGGGGCCGATGCCGGGTACCCGCAATAGAACTCCCAGCGGGGCCGTGTTCACGTCCACGGGGAAAAACTGGGGGTTGTTGATGGCCCAGTTGCACTTGGGGTCCAGGTAGGGGTTAAAGTCCGGCGTCGCCTCGCTCAAAATCTCGTCGTAGCTAAAGCCGTACTGCCGCATGAGGAAGTCCGCCTGGTAGATGCGGTGCTCCCGCAAAAGCGGCGGCGGGGTGCACAGGGCGGGGAGGCGGCTGTCCTCCACCACGGAGATGTAGGCCGAGTAGAACACCCTCTTTAAGCTATACTTTTTATACAGGGCGGAGGAGAGGCGGAGAATCTGGAAATCCGTCTCCTTTGTCGCGCCGACGATCATCTGGGTGGCCTGTCCGGCGGTGGCGAAGCGGGGCGCGTGCTTGTAGCGCACGAGTTCCTCGCCGCTCGCCGTGATCTCCTCCCGCGTCTGGCGCATGGGGGCCAAAATGGACTCTTTGGTCTTGCCGGGGGCCAGGAGTTTTAAACTGTCCTCGGAGGGCAGTTCGATGTTCACGCTGAGCCGGTCGGCCAGAAAGCCGAGCTTGCGCACCAGCTCCGGGGACGCGCCGGGGATGAGCTTGGCGTGGATGTAACCCCAGAAGTTGTAGCGGTAGCGCAAAATGGACAGGGTCTCGATCATGCGCTCCATGGTGTAGTCCGCACTGCGCAACACGGCGCTGCTGAGGAACAGCCCCTCGATGTAGTTGCGGCGGTAGAACTGCATGGTGAGTTCCGCCAGTTCCTCCGGCGTAAAGGACGCGCGCTCCACGTCGGCGGTGGCGCGGTTGACGCAGTATTTGCAGTCGTGGACGCAGCTGTTGGAGAGGAGGACTTTTAAGAGCGTGACACAGCGCCCGTCCGCCGCGAAGCTGTGGCAGCAGCCGGCGGCCAGGGTCTTGCCGGGGCGATCCGCGCCGGAGGAGGTGCAGGCCGCGTCATACTTCGCGCCGTTGGTGAGGATTGTGAGTTTGTCCATGAGATCCATATCATTTCACCATCTCGTCTTTGTCTCCACGACTTTCCCGAAGATCCGCAGCCCCGCCAAGTCCTCCCCCGCCAGTTCCACCGCGTCGTACGCGCGGTTGAAGGGCTCCAGGCGCACGGTGTCGCCCATGCGGCGGTAGCGTTTTAATGTGGCCTCGCCGTCCCCATAGAGGATGACGCCCAGATCGCCGTTATTGAGCGTGGGCTGCAGGTGCACCAGGGCCAGATCCCCCTCCCGGATGTAGGGCTCCATGGAGTCCCCGCGTACCAGGAGATAGCGGTAGCCCTCCGCGTCTCGCACGTCGGCGGGGGAGCGGCCCAGGGCTTCCTCCACCGCAAAACCGTCATAACCCGCCTTCACCGCGCCGATGATTTTCACAAGCGGGAAGGGGGGCGTGTCCTCCCCGCCCAGGAGATAGTCCGCGCTGACCCGGAAAAAGGCCGCCAATTTCGCCACAATGCCCGGTTCCGGGGAGGCGCTGCCGCGCTCCCACCTGGCCACGGCCTGCTGCGTGACCCGAAAACGCGCGGCCAGTTCCGCCTGGGTCAGACTCTCCGCTGTGCGCAGGGATTTGAGCCGATCTGAGAACATCGCCGTTTCACCTCACAACAATATGTTGTACAGAGTATTATACAACATAGTGTTGTATTTGTAAAGAAAAAAATTTGACCTTGTAGGGAACGCCCCCCTGGGCGTCCCGCATTCCCCCTGGGCGGGGCTATGCGAATACGGGTCGCCCAGTGTGCGGCCCCTACAGTGTGCAGCCGCCTGGTGTACGGCCCCCAGGGCGCGGAAAAGCGGGCGGCCGCGCAGGGCCGCCCCTACGCCTCCTCCGCGATCCCCAGCCGCTCGAAGACCACGCTGTAGCCCTCCGAGCCGTATTGCAGGCTGCGGTTGACGCGGCTGATGGTGGCGCTGGAGGCGCCGGTGCGCTCCAAAATGTCGCTGTAGATGTGACCCTGGCGCAGGAGTTCGGCCACCTGGTAGCGCTGCTCCATGGCCTGCAGTTCCGTGACGGTGCACAGGTCGCTGAAAAAGTTCATGCACTCCTCGGGGGTCTTGAGGGTCAAAATGGCCTGATAGAGCCCCACATTCCGGTCTTTTTTGCCGTGTTTGTTCATCGAACACCTCTGGAAATATGTCTTTTGTCTGTTTCTTATATTATAACATTAAAGCATGAAAGTAAAGGGCAAATTGTAAGAATATTGTCGGTTGAAAAATTTGACGGCCTGCGGTATACTGGGGTATCCTCACACAGAGAAGGGGGTATTCCCATGGACGAAATCCGGCCCGACATGAGGAAGAGGAGACTGCGTCCGCTCATTTTTGCGCTGGGGCTGGCGCTGCTGCTGCCGAACGCCGCCCTGGCGGCGGATACGCCGGTGTTCTCGGATATCGCCGGCCACTGGGCCCGGGATGTCATCGAGCGCGGCGCGCGGGACGGGCTCGTGCTCGGCTATCCGGACGGCACGTTCCGCCCCGATGACCCCATCACCGCCGCGCAGATGATTACGATTTTCTGCCGGATTCTAAACGCGCAGACGATGGCGAGCCCCGCGGCCACGGGTCTTTCCGGCTCGGAGTGGTACTACGAGGCCGCCGCGCGGGCCGTTGCCCTCGGCATTGTCCCCAGCGGCGCGGGGCTCGACCAGCCCATCACCCGCAGGGGCGCCGCCGTGCTGACGGCGCGGGCCTTCCAATATACGGCGGCGGAGCCGGACTGCAGCATGCTCGGGGCCTTTTCGGACGGGGCCTCCCTCAAGGGGGAGGAGCGCACGGCCATGGCCCTGCTGGTACAGGCCGGCGTCTTCATCGGCTATGACGGGAAACTCGCGGTGGACAGCTTCATCACCCGGGCGGAATTTCTCACCATATACTACCGCATTGTCCCCCATATACTCTTGTTTAACTGCGCGGCTTCGGACATCGCGCTGACCGATGTCGCCGCGCCCTTTGCGGTGATCCGCGCGCAGAGGCCCATGACGCTGACCATCGGCGGTTCGGCGCACATCGGCAGGCTCGTCTACGCCGGCTCCACGGGCGCGGCGGTCACAATCGCGGCCTCCGGCGCGGCGCGGATTGACACGCTGGTGGTGGGTCAGGCGGGGGATCCCGTTATCGTCGGGCAGGGTGTCGGCAGGGTGGAGGTCACCGGCGACGGCCAGAAGGTGACAGTGGACGGCGCGCCGGCGGAAATCGTGATCTCCGGCAAAAACGACACGGTCACGGGCGCGGCGGCCGGGGCTGTGCGCCAGGCGGAAGATTCGGGCATCACGGGCGTGACAGTCAGCCTGTCCGCCCCGGCAGTGCTTCCGGCGGGGCAGGCGCTGCAGGTCACCGCAAATATCACGAGTCCGGTCGCCGGGAAGGTCTGTGAGGCCATCTGGTCGGTGGACGGGGTCAAGGTCAGCGATATCACCCTCAACCTCCGGGCGGGGGAGCAGGGCCTGATGCTCACCTATAACTACCAGTACAGCCGGGACATGGCCCTCTCCAGCGCGGTGGGCCTGGAGCTCCGCTATCAGACTGTGGACGGCGCGGATCAGATGGTCTCCGCCACCGCCGAACTCACGCTGCAGAACTATGGCGACGACTACTACAACCAATACGACACAGATCGGGTGCTCAAGTTGGTGACCACGGGCTATCAGGGCGACTGGACGCTGGGTTGGGCGCTGAGCCACGATTATCAGAGCTTTGAGAAGGAGATTTGGATCAACGCCAAAGGTTACTCCAGCAAGACGCAGTATCTCTGCTGGGTGAGCACTGCCATGCAGCGGGTGAACGTCTTCGCGGGCTACGCCGGGCACTGGGCGCTCATCCAGAGCTTTCTCTGCGGCACGGGCGCGACTCAGTCCCAGACCCCCGTAGGTGTCTATACCATCTTTGGCCGCTCCGCCGCCGGATGGACGACGTCTACGTACTGTGTCCGCCCTGTGGTGAATTTCAAAGTCGGCAGCGGCTATGCCTTTCACTCCCGGCTCTATGACCCCAAGCACAACTACCTCATCGATTCCTCCATCGGTTATCCCATCAGCCACGGCTGTGTGCGGATGTATGACGCGGATGTCCGGTGGATTTACGATAACATTCCGAATGACACGACGGTGGTGGTGTACTGAGGTTCCGACCTTGTAGGGGGCGATGCCCACATCGCCCCGGTTCTTGCGTTGCGGGGCGATGTGGGCATCGCCCCCTACAGTTCCATGAATTGTCGGAGGTTCCTTTTATGGATATACGCACCAGTAAAGAGAACTATTATCTGGACATCGCGGACGCGGTTTTGAACCGCTCCACCTGCCTGCGCCGGAAATATGGGGCGATCATCGTCAAGAGCGACGAGATCCTCTCCACCGGCTACAACGGCGCGCCCAGAGGGCGAAGCAACTGTACCGATCTCGGCGAATGCTACCGGGACAAGCTGGGTCTGCTCCCGGGGGAGCGCTACGAGCTCTGCCGCAGTGTCCACGCGGAGGCCAACGCCATCATCTCCGCCGCCCGGCGGGACATGCTGGATGGGACGCTCTATCTGGTCGGCCGGGACGCCAAGACCGGCGTATTGCTGACAGACCCCTCCCCCTGCGCCATGTGCCGCAGGCTCATCATCAACGCGGGCATCCGCGCGGTCGTCCTGCGCACGGGGGCGGACAGGTTTAGGGCAGTGGAGGTGCGGGAGTGGGTTGCGGGGGACGACTCGCTGGGGTGAGGGGGGAAGGCATATGACGAATCAGAAAGCAAACGGTAAGGTTTATTTATAACAAAGGAACGGATCTGTTAAAACAGCGGTAAGCGGTTATCTATTGCAAAAGAGCCCCTTGGCTGATATGAACTGACCAGAGGGACTCTTTATACAGAAATTCCTGCAAGTTTTCTTATCTTTGTTTTTATATCATCATTAATAAATGATTCAACATCTATCTTTTTGCTGTTGTCTCTTATGAGCGTTTCGATTTCCTGTCTTCGTTTTCTTATATGACATCCGGTTATCGTAATATCAGAAATAATGGTTAAAACAGATGCAAGAGATTCGTATGTAAGACTTGTGATATTTCGGTGAGTATTCCGCAATTCGGCTATCGCAGTATCGCCTTCTTCGCTTTCGACAGATAAGCCTTTTGTTGCAATGTCATCTTCTGAAAAAACGACAATGTCTAAATCGTCAAATCTTTGCTGTTTTGATGATGTGACTAAAGCCAACACTGCTTTGTTTATCGAGGCTTCGGAAGTTGATTCAATTTCCCAGATTGAAAGCTTGTCGCTGGTGGTTTTAAGATCCGAAACGGCATCTGCCCTAATCGATGAAATCTCGTAGCTTGTTTCTGGCGGCTTTGGGAATTTATTCAGCGCTATTTTTCTAACGTAGTATTTCATTCTGCAGATGTCACCTCCGGGAGATCTTCAGAGAGTGACGCAATAACATCATTAATATATTTTTGAAGCCAGCCCGTATCGGAATGAATCGTTTTCAAAACCCTCAGACCGTCTTGATGATTCCAATATTCGTAACAACGCACAGCATAATCTTTAACATCATCATCACGATCACTAAGCGCTCCACGAGCTATCGTCTGAAGTGTTGGATAGCCAAGCTCATAATCTATATGAGAAATTAAATGCAATATGCCAATTTGAATATGTGAATTGCCAACATTGTCGAGATGAACTTTATTGATCATGTGCAAAGCCAATATTCTGTTTTCTTTCAGTGCTTGTTTTGCAAAAACTTCTGCTGGACTGGCGATTCCGGACTCAATATCTTCCGTGCGCAGCAAAGAGAGTAATTGTATCGACTTTTCCTGAATCCAAACATCATCATCATCAACTTGTTTTAAGACATACGTGCTGTTATCGTCAATTACAGATTTAATTCTGCGCAAAGGAGAGTTTATACTCGATTTCGATGAAGCAGCATTAATAAGTATACTTAATGCGTCAATCATCGGCTGAACTGTTGTTATAGTGGTGGGAATATTATCAATCAGGTAAAGCAAAGGCTGTCCCGTCTTTCCGATTTCTTGTAAAGAGATTCCAGATATTGCTTTTGACAGTCCGCCAATTACCTCAACAAGGCCATTCGCCTGTGCAAGTGTATTCTGATTGGACATATGATATACCTCATTCAGAAACTAGATCAGTTAATATCGTCTGTCTGATCTGTTCAGCGGATAGGACATATGCTTTTGTTTGCTCAGCGAAAAGTCTCGGTTCTGTGATCTCTGGTATTGTGTTAATATCAAATTGCAAAACAAGCCCATTGTCAATTACAATTCTATTATTGTTAATTAGCAATTGTCCCTTGGTTTTTTGTACAGTTAGTATGATATTTGATCTTTCAGACAAGTCATCGCAGAAAGTAATATTGTCTCTTTTATTAACTCGTAGCATTAATTCATTCGGGTTATCATAAAAAGCCAGACTTGGTTGAATTTTTTTTGACAAGAAAGCGTTTGGGTGATCTAACAAAGATGTCGTGTTAAATCCAACACGCGTAAAAGAAAATCCTTCTGTCGCTTTGCCCAATATATCAAGTAACTCACGTAAGTGAGTATTTAATACGCCGACCTCTGGGTCTATTGCTGCCTTGCTTATGTCAATCTGATTTCTTGCGAACAAAACACTTATCATCTTTGAGAGTGATACCATCTGCAGCCGATCTATAGCTTTTGGTGGCGCCAGGTTATCGAGTGAAAGAGTGACTATGCCTTCCTGAAAAACCGAAGGCAACAACCCATAATCTTTAAATTTGGTAATCATGCGTTGAATTGTTTCGTCATTTGGCTGGATAGAAGTAAAATCGCCAAAAACAGTTATTTGATAAATGATATCACGCACCATATTAAAAAATCCTCCCAAGTAAGTTGTGTGTTTTGCATACATCCGACAAAAACTGTTAGCCATCAAATGAGTTCAAAATAGTCTGTTGGTAAAAGTGTTATCTTAGATTATTTAGTATAACACCAACTTAATGCAATTTCAACCTTTCTTAGTTAATTTTTCTCCAATTTTTCTCTTTGCTAATTTCTCTAACTGAAAGAGGGGAGCCATCCATCGGCTCCCCCGTCCCTTTTACTGCCCCTCCAGCCCTTCCCACGTCCTCACCGTCTCCAGTTCCACCCAGTTCTTAAACTTCGCCTCCAGATCCGCCCAGGTGAACACTCTGAATACGTAAACGATGTTCAGATGACACGGGATAATCAGCTCCACCCGCGCCTGGATGGTGGCGAAGTTGTCCGGCGTGCCCTTGACGCCGGGGAAACTGATCTCCACCGTCTGGGGCAAGGTGCTCTCCTTCACCGTCGCCGCGAGTCCGACGCCGCTGATGGTGGCGTTGAGCGCGCGCTCAGTGAAACTGCCGCCGTCGATCCGGATCAGGGCCGCCAGCGCGGTTCTGACCGCCGCCAGGTTGTCCGACACGGGGTAGAAAGCCAGAATGCTCCCCCAGCCGTCCAGATCGTCATCCTCGGCGGTGGTGAGAATGCTCTCCCGCTCGGCATGTTCCGCGTCGGCGCAGAGCGCATCCATATATTCGCCCAGAACCTCCAGCTCCACGGCGCCGTAGCCCGTATCCAGGTCGTACAGCCGCATGGGGCGCAATAAGTCTTTTAAGTACGTACAATAGCCCAAAACCTCACCCCATTTCAGAGACGCGCAGCTGCCCCAGGACGGGGAGTATGTCCCGCTCCGGGGTCAAATCCGTGGCCGGGGCTGCGATGCTGTAGTTGTGGACGCCCGGCGTGCGGAAGATCAGATCCCCCAGCGCCGCCCGCAGGAGGCCCTGTCCCAGCAGCGCGCCGCTGAAATACGCCGTGATCCGCGCCGTTACCGCCTCGCTGACCGCGGAAAAATCCCAGCCGTCTTCGGGTTTGACGGAGACAGTGAGATTGACGGAGCCGATCCGCGGCGGCAGCACCAGAATGCTGACGCAGATCTCCCGGGTGCTGTTGAGCACGTCGGTCACCGTCTGGATCAGCGCACTGTCCGGTACGCCTCTCTCGCCGGCGATGATGACGTCCACGGTTCCGATGCCGCGGGCTTTTGGGATGACCGAAGCGGCGGCGACCCCCTCAATGTTGCGTACCTGTGTCTCATAATAGGCCTTGTTGGCCCCGTTCGGCATGAGCTTATAACTGCTCAAAATTCGCGCGCGCAGGGAAGCGTCGCTCTCCCCGTCGCTGCCGCCGGTGAAGGGGAGAAGGTTCACGCAGGCCGTGACGCCTATTGGCGGCAGCACCATGTTTACGATGCTGTTTGCCGGAACATTGCCGCGCTGCCCCGGAGAGACCGCCCTGGCCGGCACATCGCAGGAGAGCGCTCCCGCCGGAATGATCCCCGCCGCCGTGGTGACAAATTCCACCCCCGTGTCCGTGGTGCAGCGGGCGCCCTCGGGGATGGTCACGGACATCGGGCCCGCACTGTCCATACCGAAGCGGAGGCTCCCCTCGGCAGCCGTGGCGCTGAGGCGTCCGATGCCTCTGAGCTCCGCATGGAGATCCAAATACGCCCCCTCCGCCGTCTGGGGCAGCGCCTGGCGCTTTACGAACTCCTCCTGCACCCAGAGGGAGTAGAGCTGCGCCGCCGCGGCCCAAAAACGGACAGCCATGTCCCCGCCGTCGTTGAGCGTCAGACCTGTAAGGCGGGCGTACTCGTCGCGCATCTCGCCGTAAATCTGTTCTGTCGTTTTCACCGGGCATCCACCACCTTTGCCGAAACGTTAATCAGCGCGTCGCCATAGAGAAACCTGAGCGCGATGTCGAGAGCTCCGGACGCGTCGGGTTCCCCCAGCTCAAGGGTGTCCAAAGTCAATCCGGGCTCGTCCGCCAGGGCTTCGGCCACCAGTTGCCGGGCCGTCGTATTCCGCTCGGAGGCCAGCGTACGCAGGAGCAAGGGGAGTCTGCTGCCGTAGTCCGGCAGCACCGCGAAGCCGCCCCGCCGGGCCGTGAGCTTCATCACGATGCGCTGTCCCAGCTCCTCTGCGCCCCGAACCGCCGCAAGGCCGCCCAGCGGGGAGGCGGAATACCGCCCGTCTGTCAGTTTGATATCCAAGATGTTCTCCTTCCCGTCATGTAGGGACGCGCACCTGGCGTCCCGCGTCCATTGGGTGTTTCCGCAAAACGGGCCGCCCGGTGTGCGGCCCCTACAAGAGCAAACCGTTGACATAGACGGCGCCGACAAGATCAATCCGGTCGGCCTGCAGTATGAGCCCTTTGCAGGCCGGCGCTCCACGTGTGGTCGGCGATACCCGTAGCCCCGACGAACAGCTCCGCCAACTCTTTCAGGGTGTCTTCCGTAAAGCGCTCAAAATCCCGATCCACCTCATTGTCGCAGAGCAGCACGGAGAAGACGTATACATCCTCCGGTCTGAGTTCTGTCTTGGCCAGAGCGTTGATCGCCGCCATCTCGGACTGAAAATCGACCTGTGACGGCTGCGCCACCCCGGATTTACAGATTCGCAAGTGTATTTCACTCCCTTCAAAATAAAAATAAGAAAATATGGTTTCTTCTAGCCTGTCAATAAACCCAGGAATGCGGGCCGCCGAGGGCGGCGCCCCTACAAGGGTATGGCCAATATCAAGGGTTGTAGGGGACGCCCCCTTGGGCGTCCCGCCAGGAGAAACCCCTTTTTGACGGTCAGAAGAAAATATATTTTTTCTGTGGGGTCTTGCCCCCCCTATAGGGTGCGGTGCCTTCGGCGCGCCGCAAAAGATTCAAACGATTCCCGCCGCTTTTTCCGCCTGCGCCTGATACAGGCGGGCCTTGGCCTCCTCCACCTCGTCCTGGAGGTTGATGTCGTCCCAGATCACCGTGTATGGGCAGGCGTAGCCGCGCATTCTGAGCCAGAGATCGCAGATTTTCTCCACCACCGGGGTCAGGCTGCGGCGCAGAGTCGTGATCTCGGAGGTCATCAAATCCGCCTGCTGGGCGCTCATGCGCTCTGTGCTCGACCAGCTCAGCCCCAGCATGAAGGGGGGAATGCCCGTCTTGGAGATCAGCTGCTCCAAAATCTGCCGTGCGGGGGACTCGCTGTCCAGAATCTGGCTGTCCGACCCGATGACCCGGATGTCCACATCCCCCACGGCTACAAAGTCCCGGACAGAGCCGTTTTTCCCGCTCTGCATGGCGGCGGACCACTCCGCCGCGATCTGTTCGGCCCGCTCCTTGGCATAGGCCCGATCCAGGGCGTCGCCCTGGGGCTTGTAGACCACGGAATAGCGCAGGTTTCCGGCCCGCTCCCAATTGCTGCCGATGGCGTTGTAGATGCGGATCAAAATCTCCGCCAGATACGGCATACTGCGCAGGACGGATACCCCGTAGGGGCTCTCCGGCTCGGGGTTTAAAGGTGTAAACAGCAGCAGTTCTTGGTAAGGGAGGGGTTTCAGCTCTCCTTCGGCGCAGGAGCACAGCACAAAGTCTAAGGGGCTGTCGCCCTCCCTGACCTGCACGTCGGCGATATTCCCGCAGAGCACTGCCCTGATCTCCCGGTTTCCTGCAGTGACGATTTCGCCCACCGCCCGCCCGCAGGTGAGCATGGAGTCCAGGTAACAGTCCAAAAAGGCGTTTAAGCCCCGCTGCCCCCGGCCCGCGTCCACCGTGCGGAGAAACTCGGTGAGCTCCGCCGAGATTTTTTCGTCCCCGCAGTCCACGGAAAAGCCCCCCGTCAGGCGGACAACCTTCATGATCGCGGCGTCCACCGCGGGGATGGCCTCCCGGATGGCCCGGTACACCCTTCCTTCGGCGCCTCCGAGCGGCACATAGCTGTCCAACGCCCCAAAGGGATGCCGCATCCCCTGCCGCAGCTGCGCCCGCACTGTTGGCTGCGCCCGCTTTCGCGTAAAAATCCCCATTCTCTTCCTCCTTTATCGTTCGACCCATGTCGCCCCAAAATATTCCCTCTGCCGCCCTGCAATCGTCGCGGCGAAGTAACGAATCTCGTCCATGGCGTGGTCATCCTTTTTCAGGGGCGAGTCGCCGCTTTTTCCCTCGTCCCAGCGATAGAGGGAAAGCTCCCGC
>JGI20166J26741_11635141_pt1 | contig 11368 bp, 11 predicted proteins | sample TergutCu122P5_FD_26741 | JGI IMG/M metagenome (IMG submission 26741) | reverse complement strand
TCTGACCACAAACCGTTATATAATGTGGAGACAACGAGCGAGGCTATAATTCTAAGCCTCTACATGAGTGTACTGTGCATTTAAGTGGCTGCAGCGCACCATGGTGGGTGCCTTCGTACCATGGGAATTTAAATGGACGCACCACAGACGGTGCGCGGGTACAATAAAGGTTAAATAACCACAAATACAGAAATGATAGACGTTATATTCCTTTATTTCCAGTTTAAACTGCATCTTTCCTTTCATTACTTACTTAATTTTAAAAATCATAAATTATTCCTGCCCCATGCTTTACAATATTTGTTCTCACAATACAATTTTCACTTTACTAACAGACTGAAGTTAACCTTTAAGATTATCTCCAATACATGATACAATTCCAGAAACACAGAGCAATGCAAAACTGTAGGAGGCAACATACACCATGTGCTCAAAACACTCAATTGACAAACAGTCCTGCACATAGCAATAGATGTAGCCTGACCTGTGTAAGAAGTGCCACATGACTCCGCTCAGTGTCAATTTGAATGTTGGGTGCTTGTGCTGCAACATTGGACAGTCTTGCCTGCAGCTCTTCAATTTCAGCATCCCTCTCTTCTAATACTCTCTGTAGAACATAAGAAGTGTCCTTAGACCTGCCCCTTCACTCTCATAAAAATAGATTTCCTTCAAAACTGTTCTGTGTCACCAAGAGAATAGCAAAGCACAAACAGAATGATGACAGGCTACAACTGGGAGATGGGGATTTGATTCCTATAAGGGCAGAGTTCTTTCTGCTCCCGGCTGCATCAGGCAGGCTCTGGGCCCAACCCACCTGCCAGCCAGTACCAGATGTTATATCACGTGGGTAAAAGAGTTAGGGTGTTAAGCTGACGCCTTACATCCAACTACTGCCAAAGTTTCTAGCAAGCAGAGCTGTATCACCACTTGGTTGTTATGGCACGGTGGCATAACTTTACTATATTCTTTAATTTTAGCACAATGGTATAATTCAGAGTCAACAATTCAAGCAGTATGCTACAGCTCTTTTCAATATGTTTCAGATTTTCATAGCATTAAAGATTCCTATTGTATTCTTATGGGTTTTGACATTTTGTATTAGGACAGACAGATGGTAATTTTTCAGGAGAAACTTACTACCTTCATCTTATAGACAGAAAAATAAAAGCTTCTGTGTAACCAGTTAATTGCCCACTCTTGTTGACACCCCTCTACTAACTAGATGACATATTATTGTAACCCAGATGGTTGCAACATGAAACCATATTGTCTTGTCGAGAAGTGCCCTCTGCAATGAAAGGTTTCTTACAAACAAGCATTAATGCATTGGCTGATTATAATCTTCACTTACAGGAAACAAAATTTCTTGTACTTGTGTAACTTTCTGCTCTTAATCAGTTGATCAGAATTTCAGTCCTACCTTCCACTCTTCCACACGAGAGTCCAGAGCTTCACTGAAGTTGTCCAGCTGATTATCACGCCACATTTTCTGCTCCACTAGCTCCTGTACCTGGGATCGCAGTGCCACATTCTGTTCCTCCACAACAGACATCTTCTCTGCAAGAAGAAGCACACCTGTGTTTAAACGTTCACAGTGTCATCACCACAGTTACATCTCATCCTTCACAGTACTCAGGACATTGACTTGATACTGGCAATGACACAAAATTCAACATCCAAGTTTGGTCATACAGAGTATTCTGCATAAGGTAGGCCTGCTCAACATTATACGTGGTGCATGCATTAGTGGCAACATTCATTCTGCATGTGAGCAACATGACATTCAATACAGAGAATAAAGAATGAATAAGAATATGTATAATTACATGTAAAATTTTACCTTTACATTTTTCTACACATCACGGTGCAACAAAATACACAGATAATTGAAAAAAATTATAAAGAAGTGCAATTCATTACATATGACAGGGTGTCAATATTTTTAGCACACTGTGACAAAATGCATTAGTAATGTAATGTAATATACAACTCCAAAAACAAATAACTCACAATTTTTAAAAAATGATTTGGCATTCTGTATTGCCTTTGTTAGAGAATGCTTCCGTAGGCAGCGTAAGTGTCTCATGGACAACATGTTGACCCCACGAGATACACACTGAAAGGGCCTGGCATTAGGTTTACCAAACTTCTCAATGTTATTTTATGAGCCATTTTGATTAGAAAATGCTATACCAAGACATGTCCAATATCAGTCATAACACAGCTATGAGAATTTGAATGTTTAGAGGTAATGTACAATACTGCATGCAACTGTATAATGTTAGTTCTTATGAACCACCCATTCCTGGTAAACACCACTCCCTCGTAATTCTCTTTTGAGATCAGCAGAACTGTGCATACAGAATGGCGAAAGTCACTGCGAACAGTAAGCAGGTGTAGCATTACTAACAACTGAAGTATTCTTTGATATTACCTAATCAAAACTAATCTTTTCTTCCATGCTGTAACACAAATATATGAACTAATATAAAGGACTCTGTAACCGCTAGAAATTGATGTCTATCTTTTGTGATACTATCTAACACAACATTTTTTATGCTGTACATACAGCAAAGTAAGACTTAATTCCTGGTTCTGCTTTGTGGTTTTACTGGACATGTAGTAAACTAGTTTCAGACTTAGTGAACCCTTTCTTTTTTGGTGTTATCTGACTCATAACTTTCTCGTATTTGTGCAGCGTGACAAAAAATAAAACATAAAAAAGCAATCCGTCTACAGGCATGGACAGGTCCTGAGGGTTCACAGAGGTTGAGGGTTCAGAGATTTCCACAAAATAAACATATGAAGGTGGTATGGTTGTCAGCCCTATGAACCAGCCACCTTTACCCCCCACAAAATAATCCTGGTACTCATTCCTGTCAGAGGCTGAGTTGACCCCAAGGCTATAGTGCGGACAGAAGGCAATGAAAAATTCCAGTGACACCAATCGGGAATTGAATCTGCAACCTTCCAGCTTGTAGGACAGTGCTTCAATCAATTGCACCATTGTGTGCCCCATGATAAAACATGTGTATCATAAAATTTTCCATTACAGCCACATACGTATGACAGGTGGTTCAAAAATAACCTTACAAGGCAAATGAGGTTGCTAAAACTTGTCTTAGACAGACTGGTTTTGTTGCAAAGCGATTGCTGGTTTGCAGTTGGAAATGCTGCACTGAAGGCCATAACTTTGCATGAAACATGTGGTGAAGGCTACCATTTAAACATGGTGATTTGACTGCAACAGCAGTCCAAGATTGAGGTCAGGACTATAATTTGGTTTTTGAATGCAAGGATTTGTCTGCAGTAGAAATTCATCTGCTGGTCAGAGCTGATGGGAACAAAGTGAGAAGTCATCAAAGAGTGGCAAAATGATGTGCAAACATCAAAACCAGAAGAATCAGTACAGAAGATTGCGAGAGAAGTAGTCCCACAATTGCCAGCGAAGTTACTCCAATTTCAGTTAGAAGGAAGACAGGGAGACCCTATTGTGACAGGCCCATTATAAGCTAGTCTCTATCACAGGACAGCAGAGACTAGGCTACCAGTGTAGGATCTCCCACTCTCCTTTCCACTGGAACATGGAGACAAATCCAGTCTCTGGAACAATGTGATTTTTACCCAACATATAATTACTGTTTCATTCTAAATCCATAATATTTTACAACAGAAAACAAAATTTCTTCTACTGTCTTTCGATAGTTTGATGTGGAGAGGTTCAACCTCAAAAAACTAAGTTATAGGGAAGTTAGGGAACAGTACCAGATTAAAGTCAAATAGGTTTGCAGCTTAGAAGAACTTACATGACAGGAAGGACATAAATATGGCTTGGGAACATATTAAAGAGAATATAAAAATATTAGCTAAGAGTCTAAGTCTGTGTGAATGAAAGCAGAATAAATTATGGTTTGGTGAAGAAATCTATCGATTTTTAGATCAAAGAAAGCAGGCTAACAGCAGTGGTTACAGAATCCAAACCAAGGTAATGTAGATGATCTGAATACTGTAAGACGTAAAGCTAGTTGACATTTCGGGAACAAAAAGGGGAAATATTTGGAAGGTAAAATTAACGAGCTTGAAACACACAGTACAAACAATAATATAAGAGATTTGTACAGGGGTACCAATGAATTTATGGAGGGTTATGAGCCTTGAACAATTTGGTAAAAGATGAGAAGGCTGATTGCTGGCAGGTTCCCACAGTATTTAAAAAAGTTGGAGAAATGATTTTTCTCAGTTACAGTATGAATATGGGATTTGTGTTCATAAGCAAACTGAAATACATACATCTGAGCCAAAAATGTCTAAGCCCAGGGCCTCTGAGTTTGAAAAGGCAGTTGAAAAACCAAAAAAATACATATCACCAGGTAATGACAAAATCAAAGCAGAATTAATTCTAGCAGGAGGCAGGATAATTCATTATGAGCTACATAAACTTATTAATCCAGTCTGGAAAAAGGAAGAACTGCATCAGGAGTGGAAGGGGATATCACACTTAACAACTACATACAACTATCTTGAAGTACGCACCATGCATTTTGTGCAGTTTATTGTTCATACCAACAAATGTTATACATTTTGTTGGTATGGACAGTACACTACATACAATAGTTTATTCAATGCCCTCCTGTCAAAGGTTAACTCTATATGCAGATGAAATTATATATGAGCATCAACATGCAATTCAAAATAACAGCTCAACTACTGATCATACATTCTGCATTTGTCAAGTACTACACTTGAGAAGAAAGTGGAATAAAATAGGGGCAGTACATCATATATTTATAGATTTCAAAAAAGCCTATAATTCAAGTTGAAGGACGGTCTTGTATAATATTCTCACTGAGTCTGGTATCCCTGTGAAACTAGTAAGCCTAAAAAAAAGTGTCTTAATAAAACCTACAACAGAGTCCGGGTAGGCAAACATTTGTTTGACATGTATGAGGTGTGATAAAAAAATACGGTGAATGTTTAAATTAAAAAAAATTTCAGTAAAAGACACATTGCCATTAATCCCCCTCAAAATACTACCCCCCCCCCACACACACCCACACTTATCCCATCGTTCTTGCCACATTCTGAAGCAGTTCTGGTTCTGGAAGTCCTGTTTCGTAAGTGTCTTTAGTTGTGCTGTCATGGCTGCCTCGATGTCCTGAATCGATTCAAAACGTTTACCTTACATGGTCATTTTGACTTTGGAGAAGAGCCAGAAGTCGCACAGTGCCAGATCCGGTGAATAAGGTGGATGAGGGCACACCATAATATTTTTATTTGACAGAAATTGCTGTACCAGAAGCGATGTGTGACACGGAGTGTTGTCATGATGGAGAATGAAACCATTTGCCCATTTCTCAGGTCGTTTACTAAGCACATTGTTTCTTAAACGTTCTAATAAGCCCTTATAATATTCAGAGCTCACCGTAGTGTTCCTGGGTACAAACTCAGCTCACACAATTCCATCAAGGTCAAAAAACACAATCATCATCACCTTGATGTTGGATCTTGATTGATGCGCTTTTTTTGCACGAGGAGAACTGGGTGATTTCCATTGAGAACTCTGAACCCTGGTCTCAGGATCATAACCTTAGAGCCAAGTTTCATCTCCCGTGATGACATTTCCTAAAAAGCTGGAATCTGAAGTGGTACGATTGTGCAACTCCAATGAAATTGACAAACGCTGTTGCTTTTGTTCGACCGTCAAAACACATGGAACAAATTTCGCACTCAATCGCCTCATGTTCAAATCTGTTATTAAAATGTTTTGAATGGAACCATAAGAAATGTTCAGATCCTCAGAAATTTCCCCTAATAGTCAATCACCTATTTGATCGAATCATTTCGCTTACTCTTTCAACATTCTCTTGGGTTTTTGATGTTGAAGGACGTCCTGATCTCTCCTCGTCTTCAACTGATTCACAACCATTACAAAATCGCTCTAACCACTTGTAAACCGTCTTCATGGTGACTGCAGCATTACCATAAACTAGTTTTAACATTTCGTGTGTTTCTTTAGCACTTTTTTGCATCTTGAAACAAGATTTCATGTTAATGCGTTGTTCGTGATGCATGATTTACGGCACACTTCAAAACACACTTTCTCTCAACTGTAGCTCACAACCGACTGACTGCACTGAACAAGTTGAAACTTGTCACACACTGTTACTAAGGTTCAATGCGTCGCTTCCCGTATCGAAGATCCCTGCCTTTCTGTTGGATTGCACTCAGCAGCAGCATTCACCGTAGCTTTTGATCACACCTCGTATCCTATTACAAACAGTTTGAAACAAGGAGATGCTGCATCGCCACTGCTTTTCAACTTTGTTACAGAATATGCACACCAGAGGGGCCTGAAATTAAATGGTACACATCAACTTCATGGTTCATGCTGATGATGTAAATTTATTGGGTGAAAGCATATATACTACAAAGAAAAAAGACAGAAGTTCTGTCAGTCGCTAGTAAGGAGATTGGTCTGGAAGAAAATGCTGTGAAAACTAAGTATATGTTCATATCTCATGAACAGAATGCAGGACAATACCACAATATAACAACAGGGCATAAATCCTTTGAAAGTGTGGAGCATATAAAATATTGGAGAACAACCCTAACATATCAAAATTCCATTCATGTAGAAATTAAGAACAGATTTAATCACAGGAATGTGTGCTACCACCCTCTTTTCTATGCAAAATAAAAAGATTAAAACATATAGAAGTATGATTTTTTCCTTGATTCACATGGATGTAAAACTTAGTCTCTCATACTCGGGGAAAAAAATAGGTTATGATGTTTGACAATAGGGTGTTGAGGAAGATATTTGGGCCTAAGAGGATTGAGTAAGAGCAGAGTAGAAGACTGCATAATATGGGGCTTTATAATCTGTACTCCTTACCAAATTATTCAGGTGATCGTATCAAGAAGCATGAGATGGAAGGGGCATATAGCATGCATGGGGGAGAGGGGAGGTGTGTACAGGTTCTGGTGGAGATACTTGAGGGGAACAATCACTTGAAAAATCTATACATAGATGGCAGGATAATACTAATATTAATCTTCAAAGTGTTTAATCTACAAGAAGTGGAATGGAAGGTCATGGACTGGATTGAGCCGACTCTGGATAGGGACAGGTGGGGGGCTCATGTGAATGTGGTAGTAAGCTGCTGAGAAAATGCTGGGTATTTCTGGACTAGCTGAGGACTTACCAGCTTCTCAAGAAGAACACTGCTCCCTGGAATTAGTTAGTTAGTTAGTTAGTCTTTCAATAGTCTGAGATATACAACAAGACTTTCCAGCAGTAGAAATTATACGGAATTATTAAGGCATGTATCATGAACAGACCACCTCACAATCATTAACGTTTGTGCACTCTCAATAACATTTCACAACCGGTGTTTACCTGCTAGATGAAGAGTGTATTAGCATGCAAAAATGTAGTTAATGTTAAACTGTGGAGTATTTGCTACATTACCCTGTTGCTCTTGACAAGTATGTTTCAGCCCTTTGAGCTCTCCAGTCATTTCAGTTATGTGTTTGGTGGCTTCAGACAGTTCATCTCGCAGGTCTGACAGCTTCTGACGCAGCATCGCATTTTCCTTCTCAATTGCCTAAAAGAAATTATATTCTTGTGATTTGCAAGACTTTTTCTACTATGCCCTATAACAATATATTCGCAAAGTAACAAACATGCTAGAGCTCTAGGTTCACAATTATTATCTTCACAACTTGCTTCTAACTGGAGGCCCACAAACTTTCTGAAAATATAGGAGCCACCTCAAATTTCTATGCATCAGGAGAGTGCAATGAAACAAATTCCATCTGAAGGATCCACAAATATTAGGTGCCACCATAGAAAATTAAGTCACCTGGGCAACCTAGCACCTGAAATTTGTGCATCCCTGCCTAAAAACCTTGTTTTATGTAGGACAGGAACTTGGCATCTCAGACATCTTGACTTAACAGAAACTGATATGGGACTGGAAAAAATGAAACAAGAGTTTAAAAACTTCAAATGATTGAAAGTGACATTAAACAAACAATAATCAAATGGAATAGTCATGTAGCATGTACAGAGAACCATGAGATCAATATAATTTTTAGTTACAATATCTCACAGACAGAAAGAGCTTGAGAGCCACAGTAGTGGAATACCATTATTTCAATGGACATACACACACAGATGGTAAAGATGTGTAGAATGAAATTTTAAGAGCAAGTTGAGCAATGTGATTACATATATTAAGGCTACAAATTCATATCTCAGCCTGGGCCAACAAGAAACCTGAGTTTTCATGGTTTTCCTCACTTTCTCCAAGCACACGCTAAGGTTTTACATCAAATTGGGCCACAACTGCTGACTTTTACATCTTCTGGATTCATTACTGAAACGATCATCATACCAACAAGCAATTCAAGGATGACCTACTTCCATGACTGCAAAAGCAAGTTAGTGTATTGTGCTTGATTCTGGAAAACTATGAGATAGTCCTATGGTAATGTAAGCTGAAGAATAACAATATTAACATTACAGGGTCAAAGGATATGATATGAGATTTTAATGGTAATAAAATTTTAGATTGTGGTCTTCTGAGCTATGACAGTGGTTAACAACATTTTGGACAAATTATGGGTAAATTTATTTCACCTGTGAGGCATACAGGCCTATTATGAACAGACCAAGGGTCCAGCTTTACACAAAATACCTGTGTTTCAAACATCATAAAATACAATGGTATCCCAAACTTAATGCTTCTCAATGTATGACTTCCCCACATTTTAGGTTCGTTTTCTGCCACCCTGGTCAAAATCCCACGTAAACAATCTATATTCTTTTTTTTTTTTTTAAATTTAGAGTTCCTCAATTTAAGGTTCTTACCACATTTAACACACAAAAATTTGGTCCCTACACCATTTGGAACCTCAATTATGCATTAATTTTCACAATTTTGGAGTACAAGTTATGTAAATAACATCATGATTATTAACAATGGACATGATGTCCAAATCAACTGCGAACTAATGAATTAGTGTAGTACAGATTCTCAACAGTGAGCACAGATGTGACTGCTCAAAAAGCCTGTGGCAGGAGCCATTTACACATGACCATATTTCCAACTCTGCACTGTTTATGTGTGATCATGAACCATGGATATAACCTACCTTATGACTCATCATCATACATTACACAGCTATCAAATGCTTCATTGCACTGCCTAGCACTCTGTTTCAATATCTGCTGACACAGGAGTAGAATCACACAATGTCTTACGCATGAAAGTGTTATTTTAGTTCATTTATTAAGATCTGTTCTTGCATGACCCATAAAACTTACATGAAAATAAAAATATAAAATTGATTAAAGAAACACATCATTAGGTTTAAAAGTAATGTAAATACAATGTTTTTCTAACCACAGTGGTAATTTTATGTTTTATTTTTACACAAACTCCACTGATAATTCTTCTCAACTGCAGGCATAAAAAGCCCATCTTGCAGATAAATCTTAAAAAGTGGTCCTACTGTATATCACTCACCTGCACTGACCTATCGTGCTACACACACACTGCAAATTGAAGAGAACTGTCCCATATCACGTTGCAGGTGCTGTACATGAGAAAACAGCAGGTCTATATACTTACACTTATGCCTTCTAAAGACAACCCCCAAAACATAATATTTTATGTGTTTTATTTATTTCCACCAGTATGATACTTTCTCTGTAATGTTTATTAAGGTAAAATTATTTAAAAAAATATGAACAATGTCTCAGGCTAGACTGAATTGTTAGGGCTGTTTCAGGTCCACAGGCTGTAGTGTAGTTTTGTTCACCCTTTTACAGGAGAAACCTGCTACCTCCAGGGTTGACTGTGACCTTCTATACAGTGCCTCAACTCAGAAGACAATATACAGAAGACCACTTGGTAAAATTAATGTGCAAATACAAATGGTATTGTAAAGGTATGTCCATGTGCATACCATGAAAACACATGGGAAAGTGAAGGTATAGCGTCACACATTCTTAAGTCTGGGATGCTTCACCTCCAAGCTAAGCACCTGTGGTACCCACTGAATAGGATGCTGGGTGTGCCCCTGATCCAGTCTGGAGTTTTAGAGAAGAGAAAAATTTCTTGTCTGTGCTGGGAGTCAAGCTCTACATCATTGAGCCCATCCCTGTACCAGCAATATTAACTTGGTTCCCAATATACACACCCCCCTCCCCCAAACACACACACACACACAGAGTAAAACCCTGAATGCATGTTCCTGATTTTGTTTTCCTGGATTTTAGACCATGTTTAGGTGGTCCCTGTAGAGATGTAAGAGTGGGGTTTTACAGTGTTGTGCTCAGAACAGACTCTTACAGGGAGATGGGAAGGATTCTGTGGGACGTTAGACTTTCTGTTGCTAACAACCCTCATACTCAATGATGAAATATGTATTTCCAATAAGCAAACACAGTAATGGCATTTATATAGGAAAAAGCAGTTGGTCTACTCGTTTTGCAACACAAGTTATAGTACTACCTATAGTACTGTATTCAGTCCTCCCATACAACTAAAATTCAAAGTCTGATTCTTGCTGGCACATCAGATTGCAGCAAGGCAGCACTCACTGAGCAGAAGTCCGAAGATCAATACCCTCAATGTGATTAAGACAGCTTTATCTCAACCAATGGCAGCAAACAATTCCTCCGACTGACCTGATTTAGTCATCTTTATATAAGATGCTTCCAAGGATGTTTCACATGGGTCCCACACCCTAAGGCTCAATTCCCATTGGTCAAGAATGACATATTTCTCTAAAGATGTTTTTTACCCAAGCATGATATCAGCATCATTGTTCCTATTTTTCATCTGGCCACCTAACTGCTCAACATCCAGCCTACTTCCCATGTCCCCAGACTTACAACTTAATCTTTAACCGAAGGAAAGGAAACAAGGGGTGTTTGGGGTGCACAGTACAATTGTATCTGATAACTGCCTGATATGCTATGAAAACATGCTGACAATCTCACATGCTCAGCCCAGTAAACAGTGTTGCATCATACCTCAACATCATTTAGGAGTTGCGAGATGTGCTTGTTCTTCTGCCGAATCATGTCAGCCATCTTGTGCTGTTTTTCTGCACTAAATTCAGGGGAATCTGTCTGCTGTGTTGTACTGTGCTGTTCACTACCTTCAATCTGCAGTGCCATCAATTCTCTCTGTAGTTCTGCCTTTTCTCTTTGAAGTTCAGCCACTTGTCCGGCAAACTAGAGTTAGAATATTAAAAAATTTCAGAAATAATATGGCTTGTATGCCCCACTACCCTGACAACTGCATAAAAGGGAGGGACAATCCATGGGTCATGGTAACCCCCCCCCCCCCCC
>JGI20166J26741_11634919_pt1 | contig 11370 bp, 5 predicted proteins | sample TergutCu122P5_FD_26741 | JGI IMG/M metagenome (IMG submission 26741) | reverse complement strand
GGGTAAACAACGAATCTTTTAATTCCGACTATTCGAGTTATCAGGCAACTTTACGGTTTGATGATTCTACTTTACCTCATGAACGATGTATGCTTGTTTGCCTTAATCCAGATAATACATATACCGTAAAGTTTAATGACAAGACCATTGATGCTAAGGTTTTGAATCATGGATTAATTCAAATTACGCTTCCGGCAACTAATAAACCGGGAAAATTATCTATCACAAAAAATAATTAAAACACAATAGGTTATGGATAGACGAGATTTTTTAAGAAACAGTTCTTTATTGGCAACTGGATTGTTGGTCAGTAAGTTCGGATTGAATGCTCAGAATGTTGCAGTGAAACCCAACATTCGTAAAATTCCTCCTGGAGAGAAGGTTAATTTGGCATGTATTGGCATTGGAAACAGAGGAGGTGATATTATCAAAGAACTGTATAAAACAGGTCATTGTAACATTGTAGCGCTTTGCGATACCGATATGGGCGCTAAACAGACGCAGGAAATTATGGGAATGTTTCCGGATGCTCCCAAATTTCAGGATTTTCGCACGATGTTCGACAAAATGGGAAATACGATTGATGCCGTAACTGTTGGAATTCCTGACCACAGCCACTTTCCGGCAACCATGCTTGCCATGTCGCTTGGAAAACATGTGTATGTAGAGAAACCGATGGCTCACACTTTTAACGAAATAGAATTGATGATGCGTGGAGCTCAAAAGTATGGAGTGGTTACTCAAATGGGAAATCAGGGACATTCTGAAGCCAACTATTTCCAATTTAAAGCATGGAAAGAAGCGGGAATCATTAAAGATGTTACCGCCATTACAGCACACATGAATGAGCCGCGCCGCTGGCATGGTTTTGATGCCAATATGAAGAGTATGCCTCCAGCAGAACCTGTTCCTGCAACCTTAGATTGGGATTTCTGGTTGGGAACTGCATTGTTTCACGATTATAATCACGATTATATTAATGGGCAATGGCGTTGTTGGTACGATTTTGGGATGGGGGCGCTGGGCGATTGGGGCGCTCATATTATTGATACAGCACATGAATTTCTTGATTTGGGATTACCCACCGAAATAAATATGTTGTATGCCGAAGGGCACAATAAATTTTTCTTCCCCTATTCTTCCACCCTATTGTTTAGGTTTCCCGAACGCGGCGACATGCCGGCTTGTGATATTACATGGTATGATGGCATCAAGAATTTGCCTCCCATACCCGCCGGCTATGGAAATGTAGAGTTAGATCCCTCTATTCCGCCTCCGTCCAATGGGAAGATTCAGCCTTCGCAACTCAATCCGGGTAAAATTATTTACAGTAAAAAACTTACGTTTAAGGGAGGTACGCATGGAAGCACATTAAGCATTATTCCGGATGAAAAAGCAAAAGAGATGGCGCCCAAACTGCCGGATGTTCCTGCAAGTCCATCAAACCATTTTGCCAATTTCTTACTGGCGTGTAAAGGGCAGGAACAAACCCGTTCACCGTTCCATATTGCAGGACCGTTGAGTCAGGTATTTTGTCTGGGAGTTATCGCACAACGATTGAATACACAACTTCTTTTCGATCGTAACACAAAGCAAATTACCAATCACAAAATTGCAAATCAACTATTGACAGGAACTCCGCCTCGAAAAGGGTGGGAAGAATATTATAAACTATAAATACATACAAAACGACATGAAACGAACATTTTTATTTCTATTTCCGCTTGTTGCTGCTATTGCAGTGATAGCGCAGGTGAAACGTCCCGCAAAGGACAGTGATAAAATTCCGCAAAATGGGATAGACAATGTCCTGTCAGCCAAAGAGAAGGCTGCCGGCTGGAAATTATTGTGGGATGGGAAAACTACCGAAGGGTGGCGCAGTGCAAGATCAACTGCCTTTCCAACAAAAGGTTGGGTAATTGATAATGGCATTTTGAAAGTATTAAGCTCGGAAGGAAAGGAATCGGCAAATGGCGGCGATATTGTAACAGTGAAAAAATACAAAAATTTTAAACTGTCTGTTGATTTCAAAATAACGCCGGGTGCAAACAGCGGCATAAAATATTTCGTGGATACGGAATTAAATAAAGGGGAAGGGTCATCTATAGGATGCGAATTTCAAGTTTTGGACGATGCGCTGCATCCCGATGCCAAGTTAGGGGTTAAAGGTAATCGTACCTGCGCTTCTTTATATGACCTCATTCCGGCTCCGGCAAATAAACCCATGCACAAAGACGGATGGAATACGGCGCTCATTATTGTGAAAGGCAACCATGTGGAGCACTGGTTGAATGGCGTAAAAATGCTGGAATATGAGCGGGGAAATCAGATGTGGAGAGCATTGGTCGCCTACAGTAAATTCAAAGACTGGCCTAATTTTGGAGAGGCTGCCGAAGGAAATATCCTGTTACAGGATCATGGCAATGAAGTATGGTTTAAAAACATAAAAATAAAGGAGCTAAAATAATTTCAAAACAACAAAATTCACTAATTATCAAAAACATTAAATTTATGGAAAAACAGCGATTAAAAAAATCATGGCATTTAAACTTTCTGCGGTTATTCTTCTTGCAGATTGTGCTGATGCTCTCTTTCTCTGCATCTGCACAAACTTCTGACTTTCAAATATCAGGAGTGGTAACAGATGCAGACGGACAACCAATGGTTGGCGTTACAGTTGCAGCCAAGAGCGCTGCCAAAGGTACGGTTGGCTCTATAACCGACATTTCAGGGAAATACTCGCTGGCTGTACCGGCAGGTGCCACTGTTACTTATTCTTTTGTAGGATATATGCCTCAAACAGTTGTTGCAAACAAAAGCGGCGTGTATAATATAAAGATGGCTGAAGAATCGAAAGATTTAAATGAAGTCGTAGTCATTGGTTACGGTACCACTACGAAGAAGGATATGACAGGTGCAATGTCTACACTAAAAGCGCCGGAATTGAACAAGGGTTCTAATATTCTTCCTTCCGATATGTTGGTGGGTAAGGTTCCGGGATTGTTTATTGTTCCCGGTGATGGAGGACCCGGTTCGGGAGCTACAATTCGTATTCGTGGAGGAGCTTCACTTACAGCAACTAACTCTCCCATGATTGTAATTGATGGGTTACCTATATCCAACGATGCTAATGTAGGACAATCAAATGTATTAGCCTCTATCAATCCGAATGATATTGAAAGTTACACTGTATTAAAAGACGCTTCTGCAACTGCGATTTATGGTTCGAGAGCTTCCAATGGAGTAATCATTATCAAGACTAAATCCGGATCGAGCAGTAAAAAACTGAAGATAGACTATAACAGTACGTATAGCGCCAATGTGAACAGCTCTCAAGTACCTGTTCTTTCTGCTTCAGAGTTCAGACAATTTATGGACGATTTTTATCCTGTTGCTACAGTACAGGGAAAAGCAGCCCATAAATTGATGGATTACACCTATCCCGACGGAACAGTTGGACAGTTTAATACCAATTGGCAGGATCAAATTTTCCAGACAGGATTAGCTACCGACCAAAATATAAGTATTTCTGGCGGTGGAAGCAACTATCCTTTCCGTGTTTCATTGGGTTACACCGACCAAACCGGAACCTTAAAAGGATCTTCATTTAAACGTTTTACAGAATCCTTAACTATTTCCCCAAAATTTTTCACTAACCATTTAGCGGTTACTTTGAATGTCAAAGCAACTCAAAATCCCAATAAAACGGTGGATAGCGGTATAATCGGTTCTGCGGCAACCTTTGATCCTACTAAACCGGTGTGGGCATATGCAACCTCCGCAAATGATTCGAAAGATGTGGTTACAATACCAGGAAAATATAGCGGAGGCTATTTCCAATGGATGACTGCCGATGGAACGCCCAATGGTAGTCAAAATCCTTTATCTTCTTTATTGGAAAATTATAATCACAATACAGCCTATCGTTTGATGGGAAATATCCAATTCGATTATTCGCTTCATTTTTTACCCGACTTGCATACTTTTTTGAATTTGGGATTGGATCTCTCTACACAAGATGGTCAAAGCGGAACATATCCTGGATCGTATAATGCTTTCAATGCTTCTACCAATGCCAATTTACACATAGGACAGGGAACATATACAGTTTCATCGGGAATTCGTAGAAATCAATTGCTGGATTTCTATTTCAAATATGAGAAAGAGGTAAAATCCATTGCAAGTAAGTTTGATGCTACAGCAGGTTACAGTTGGCAACATTTTTTCAGAAACGATCTTAGCACTACTTACTCGAATGCTACACCCGATTACCCGGATCCTGCATTCCTAAGTGGAGGTGTTCCTTCTCCGAAAGAGTATTTTTTGCTCTCCCTTTTTGGTCGTATTAATTACACATTAAAAGATCGGTATTTACTGACTGCAACATGGCGTAGAGATGGTTCTTCTCGTTTTTCACCTCAAAATCGATGGGGGGATTTTCCGTCGGTAGCCTTGGGATGGCGACTTTCGGAAGAAAGTTTTTTGAAGGGATTCCATAATTTGGATAATTTGAAGTTGCGGCTTAGTTGGGGGCAAACAGGACAGCAAGATATTGGTACAGATTATTATCCTTATATTCCTATGTATAATTTGTCTACTCCTACCTCAGGATCACTCTACTTTTTTGATAACAATAAGTACCAATTGCTAAGTCCAACAGCATACAATGAAAATTTAATGTGGGAAACAACAACAGCCACTAATGCCGGACTTGATTTTTCATTTTATAACAGTCGCTTGAATGGCAATATCGATTATTTTTACAGGTTATCTACTTATCTGTTAAATTCAATCCCCATTGCAGCAGGGTCAAACTTTACGAACCAATTGACGTCTAATATCGGTTCAATGTCTTCTAAAGGCGTTGAAGTGGCTTTAAATGGTACGCCGGTGAAAATGAAAGATTTTTCGTGGGATATTGGTGTAAACGCTACCTGGACTAAGGCAAGAATTGAAAAACTGACCGCTATTTTTAATCCGGATTACATAGGAGTTCCTCAAGGGGGCATCAGTACGGGGATAGGAAGCACTATTCAGATGCATAGTGTAGGATATGCCCCATATACATTCTATACATTCCAACAAGTGTATGACGAAAAAGGGTTTCCCATTCAAGGCGCTTTTGTGGATCAAAACGGAGACGGTATTATTGATGGTAAAGACTTGGTTCTTAAGCATAATCGCCAACCTTCTGTATTTTGTGGATTGAATATGCAATTCCAGTATAAATCGTTTGATTTAGGATTCAATTCTCATGGCAGTTTCGACAACTGGGTGTTCAATGATTACAATTCATCCCACAGTTCTATCGATTTTGCATTCAGTGGTGGAACATCCCTAAGAAATATTTCTCCTGCGGTGTATTACAAGTACAAATTTCAATCAAATTCAACTCAACAGGCTATGAGTGATTTGTATCTTGAAAACGCTTCGTTTTGGAAGTTGGATAATATGACTTTAGGATATACGTTTCCAAGATTTTTCAAGAATAAATTTGGCGGACGAGTTTCATTTACCGCACAAAATATTTTAACCATAACGAAATATACAGGTCCTGATCCGGAAATAAGCAGTGGAATTTCGAACAACCCATGGCCTCGTCCCCGCTTGTATGTTCTTGGGTTAACCCTTAATTTTTAACAGTTTAATTACTAATAACTTAATTAATATATAAATTATGAAGACGAAAATAGTGATAAAAATAATATCTTTGATAATTTTGACAGGCGCTTTTGTATCCTGTTTCAATGATCTAAATACAAAACCGTTGGATCCGAGATTATTTACTTCGGATGTAGCGTATAACTCTCCGGATGGATATTTGCAAGGGTTGGCAAAATTGTATGCCGCTCTTGGTATATCAGGTCAGAGTGGCGCCGCCAGTTCTGAAATAGCCAATACCGACGCAGGGACGTCTGCTTTTGTTAGGGTACTGTGGTATTTACAGGAAATGACGACGGATGAATGTAAATGGTCGCAAATAGGGGATGTGGGGACTCCAGAGTTGGATTATACGACGTATGGAACCATAAACAACCCTATCATTTCTGGATTATATTACCGCTTAACCTTTACGGTAACCCTGTGTAACGATTTTTTAAAGCAGACTACAGATGACAAAGTAAACGGCAGAGGGCATAGCGAGTATTTGCCTCTTATTAAGCAATACAGAGCGGAAGCGCGTTTAATAAGAGCATTGGTCTATTATTACGGATTGGATGTATTTGGAAATATGCCTTTTATTACCGAAAATGATCCCATTGGAAGCTATATACCACCTCAATATACCCGAAAACAGTTGTACGATTATATCGAAAGTGAATTGCTGGCATTGGATAATGATCCGGATATGGCAGAACCACGTCAGAATCAATATGGACGCGCCGATAAAGCGGCTGTATGGATGGTTTTATCGCGCCTCTATCTAAATTCCGAAATCTATTTGAGCGATGTTGATCCCGGTACCGGAGAATTGGTTGCCAAAGGACCTTCGCATTACGATAAGTGTAAGGAATACGCCCAAAAGATAATTGATCAGGGAGGTTATTCTCTTTGTCCCAACTATCCGGAACTTTTTATGGCGGATAATGGAGAAAATCCCAATGCTCGTCAAGAGATAATCTATGCCATCCGGTTTGACGGAAAATGGACGCAATCGTATGCTCCCTATTTCCTTGTATGTGGCTCTCGCGGCAGTAATGATGCTTCGTACACAAAAACAAGCGGTGTTAAGAATGCAAATAATGGAAACAGAGCAACGCTCACCTTTATTCGTTATTTTTGGCCCGACATTGACAATTTCATTACACAAGGAGGAGGTAAGGTAACCGACCCTGCCCCTGCATATATTTGGAATACAGGAGATCCGCTTGGATTTGCATTTGCTGCACAAGGGACATTGGGTGGCGCTATCAGTCAAAAAGATCATCGTGCCATATTTTTTACCCGTCAATGCACATTGCCGATGACTAAAAATGCAGGAGCGAGCACTTTTACGTATGGTTGGCCCTCCTATAAATTTACTAACATTACCAGTCAACTTACCTTTCCATCCTACATTGATGAAAATGGAAATGACGTTGTATTTGAGGCCGAACAACAATTCCCAAGTTTCGACTTTCCATTAATGCGTTTAGCAGAAGCATATCTGAATTATGCCGAAGCTTGTGTTCGCATATCGGGAGGAGAATGCACTGATGCAAAAGCACTGCAAGTATTGAATGATTTGCGCGATAGGGCTGGCGTAACTGCAGATGGGAATGATCATCTTACCAGTTTTAATTTGGAGTACATCTTTGGCGAACGTAGCCGTGAGTTATACTGGGAAGGTTTTCGCCGTACGGATTTGATTCGGTGGGATCGTTTTGCAGGAATAGATTACAATTGGGAGTTTAAAAACGGCACCTACCCCGGAACAGCAGTTCCCTATTTTCGCTGTTTATTCCCTATTCCGGAATCCGACTTGGGAGTTAATCCTAAATTGAAACAAAATCCGGGTTATTATTCTAATTAAGATTAATTTTTAAAATAGCATAAATATGAAAAAAATATTTTTTTTAATGATAGGGTCAATGATGGTTTTGTATGGATGCAACAATGATCCTAAAGTCGCGGTTAATCCGGATAAATTTGTTGCCAGTGAATGGTTAAAGGGAAGTAATGATTTTATATTCCCAAACCATACCGACACATTAGTGCTTAATAAAGCAGAGAATGATCTGTTTTTTGATACAATAAAATGGACGCCTGCAGATTTTGGTTATAGCGCTGCTATTACTTATGCCATACAAATGGCAGTGAAAAAAGATGATGGTACTTTTTCCGATTTCAAAACAGTAGCTGTAAGCACTAAGCCATTTTATGCATTGAAAGTCAATGATATTAATGCATATATTTTGAACGCCGGAGGAATAAAACGGCGTCAGACGGATGTTCAGACTCGTATTGCAGCTACCATAAGTTCTTTTTATCCCCCTCAATATTCTGATGTATTTGCTTTTACGGCGACTACTTATTCTTTAGACCCTGATATGTTATTTTTCATGGATGCTCAAACAGGGTTGAAGGTCGACAGTACGGCATTTGCTCCTAAATGGAACGGGCAGTATGATGGATATGTTTATCTGCCCCATAGTCAATCGGGTATTTGGTTGGTTGAAGAGGTAAATCCGGAAACACGGTGGGGAATTGCTTCGTCTACTGCACAGGGAAACAGTTTAAAATTGATAAAAGAATCGAATGGCGGACAACCCATTATGTCAGGCGCTTTTGGAGCAGGCAATATGGAATCAAGTCTTGTCGATTCGGGGTATTATAAGGTATCCGTGAATCTGCAACCTGCATCAGCGCCTAATAATACCATTCAAGTATGGCGTTTCTATAATGACTTCTTTATTTGCGGTCAACGGAATATGAAGTACAAAGAATGGGGTATGAATATGTCGGGACAATTTCCGAAAATGCCGGCTTGGAACGTGAATGGAACCGGTAAGCTGGAAGATTATTTTGTTATGGGAACAGGCGCTAAACTTACCTATTATCCAGCAGAACGTGTTTGGAAAACTGATGTGGTTTTCGTGCCAAAATTCCAAACAGTGGGTCCACCGTCAGGAGCCCTTCCCCCGTTTTCGATAGTGGAAAATACAAGCGCTTTTGAGTTTAAATTGCGGGCAAACTGGTCGGGAACATTCAATGTTGTTACAGGAGCGGCTACCTCTTCATGGCTAAATGCAGCCAATTTAGGTGGATCGCAAAATGATCTGATTGGAGAAGATGGTGCTCAAAGAGGAAATATATCAGGTACCGGAAATATTAAGTTTAATGGTACTCCCGGATATTACTGGTTCGTTGTTCATTTAAATGAATATCCTCCCTATAAATATGAATTAATTCCTGTACAGCAATAAGAATTAAGGCATTGTCAAATAGAAATAGCGATGAAGGTGTAAAAACCTTCATCCTATTCTATCTAATGTTATTTTTTACAAACAACAATTTTATTACAACACATGAAAAAAATAGTGTTCACAATCCTTGCTATTGCCATCTGTACCTTGGCATCGGCATTTAACATTCCGCCGGGTAAATATTATTATGACAATAGCGTTACGCAATGGAGCGCTCCTCAATTTATCTGTGGAAATGCTTCAAGCGCAAGGCAATATGCCATGAGTCAGATTGATAGCTCTGATATATGGGTCTATGAACGCCCTGCAAGCAGTAATACATGGTCGGGCGCAACAGAAGCCTATTTCATCAGTGATCCGATTCCTTCGTTTCCTACTACGAGTATAACAGATGCAACAACAGCGGCTGCAGCGGCAGGAATCAGCAAATCCATAAAGCTAACGAGTTCAACTGTGGGGCAATTGCTACGACCAAACAATACGTTCCAATTAATGGACGTTTTTATAAAACATGCATGGAATGGCTCTACGACTACATACGTGGCGGCAACTAAGATCTCCGATACGGAATGGCAGTATGAAGGGCTTTATGGAAGCGGCGCCTTTAGCGTCTCAACCAATGATCCGACTTTGGGAAGCGCTGCTACAGGCGTTGGGGTCTATGAAGTAACTATTACCCCTACTATTTCGGGAGGAGCTTTGTCGTTGGTAGATAATGTGATAGTTACCTATATGACTCCTCAAATAGTGGCACAACCGGCGGCAAACCATTCATTAATTATTGCCAAATCGGATGATAATTCTCTCAGGGTAGCTTTTAACAGTCGTCCGGATCCCAATCAAACCATATTTACCAATACCACCATGTCGTTTACGGCAATAGCCTCCAAACCGGCTACTCTTGCCATTTATCTGAATGATGTGAAACAGCAGGAGATTCCAAATGCAACAGAAATCACTCAATCTGTCACATTCACCCAAGCGGGGACTTATACCATAAAGGTAACAGCTACTGATAGCGCTGAAACGGTATTAGACCAAATTCCGCTTAACGTCCTTGCAGCTCCGGTCGAAGTCCCTCGTCCTGCCGGAACAAGGTATGGCATCAATTACATTGACGATAATACCGTTACCTTAGTGTTGTATGCCCCCCGCAAACAATATGTATGCGCTGTGGGCGATTTCAATAACTGGACGGTAAGCAATGATTATATGATGAATAAAGACGGCGATACGTGGTGGATTACATTAACAGGGTTGGAAAAAGGGCGTGAATATGCGTTTTATTACAATGTGGATGGATTGTTTAATGTAGGCGATCCTTATACCAATAAAGTGCTTGATAAAGCAAACGACGGCTATATTCCAACATCTACATATCCTAATTTGAGACCATTCCCTTCTGGGGCAACAGGTAGTAATATGGTCTCTGTTTTCCAAACCGGACAAACGCCATACAATTGGCAAGTGCCCGATTTTAAGGGGGCGCGGCAAGATCAACTCATTATATATGAACTATTAATCCGCGATTTTACACAAGTTGGAAATGGCAACGGCGATTTGAAAACGGCAATGACGCATCTTGACTATCTTAAGTCTTTGGGTATAAATGCTATTGAGTTGATGCCTTTCAATGAATTTGACGGAAATAACAGTTGGGGATATAATCCTGCATTCTATTTTGCTCCGGATAAAGCCTATGGTACTTCCGATGATTTCAAACAGTTTGTAGATGAATGTCATAAGCGGGGCATTGCTGTTATCCAGGATTTAGTACTGAATCACTCCTACGGACAATCGCCTTTTATCCGTTTGTATGCCAGTCCTGCCGGCTCTACCGGTGCAAAACCGGCTTCGGACAATCCTTGGTATAATGTAACTTCTCCTCATACATGCTACTCTTGGGGAGCCGATTTCAATCATGCAAGCCCTCAAACGCAAGCGTTGGTTGACAGTATTTGTTCTTTCTGGATGAGTCAATATAAAATCGACGGATTCCGGTTCGATTTCACAAAAGGATTTACCAACACACCCACCAACAGTTCCAATAACTGCGGCAGTAATTATGATGCATCCAGAATAGCCATTCTTAAACGTATGTATGATCAAATCAAAAAGCGAAAAAGTAATGCGTATGTCATTTTAGAGCATTTTTGTGATGCCACAGAAGAAAAAGAACTTGGAAATTATGGTATGATGATCTGGGCAAAAGCTAATAATGAATTCTGCCAATCGGGAATGGCTGTATCAACAAGCAGTAGTTTTTCCGGTATCTTGGCAAAGCAGGCAGGCTGGAGTTATGATAATAAAGTTGGATACATGGAGAGCCATGATGAAGAACGCGTGGCGTATAAAGTACGCACCTTTAGTAATCTTGCCACCTCAAAACCAACTACACTCGAACGGCAAATGAATCAAATAGCTCTTAATGCCGCATTTTTCCTGACATTGCCGGGTCCAAAGA
>JGI20166J26741_11634808_pt1 | contig 11373 bp, 6 predicted proteins | sample TergutCu122P5_FD_26741 | JGI IMG/M metagenome (IMG submission 26741) | reverse complement strand
CCCACCCCCCAAAAAAATACTGAATGTAAAATTGAGGTAATTTTAAATTCAACTAATACTCTACCATAAAACAGTAATCATAAAAGAGGGGGCTGTGGTGGTTTTAATTCCTTTTTAATGGGAGTAAGGCTGCATTGAGGTAGTGTTGTATGTTAATGGCAGTGATGATATTCTTCTAGGCGTCTAATTTGAAACTTTGCAGAACACCAGTTATCCCGACTATATGTGAGATATCTTGTTTGAATCTTTATGAGGACACCACATATCGTGGCTGAGGTGTCCTGTTGAAGTCTTTGCCAGGCCAGTGGGTATCCTGACTGAAATTTTTGTGTCGCCTCAGTCATTCCAAGTAAATAGTAGGATAATTCCCCCAGTTAGGCCATACTCACTTCCTTCACATCCTCTCCAGTGCATTATCATCAACTCATTTCACACTTTTTCATTGTCTGAGTTATAGACAGCTTTGTTAAATATAAGTAACCATATAATTTTGAATACTCCTGATGGCATCTGAAAGTACTTGCAGTTTCTGCATTAGAAGCCATTGTGCTAATAACTGCAGATAAATGCATCTCATTTTTAGAAAGCTACAACTTGATGTAAACACACAGTTATTTCTGTCACACAATCACTGTAGTATATGTGGACATGAAGTATGTGGTGTCCAGTTTCAAAGATCGCATATCAGAAAACGTATGTGCATGATTTCATAATGTGCAATTAGAGCCATCATTGACATATAATTACTGTATTCATTCAGGAACATTGACTTCAGTTTGAATGATGGTGTTCCATGTGTTTTTATCGCAGCTGTAATAGCAAGATCGTAAAGCTCAGAGTATCAAAAATTCTAGTGCTGGATTGGTTCAGTTCATAGATAGACGAAGTTGAGGATACTGTGGTTTAAGCAGAAGTAGACAGAAGAATGCAGTTTGCTGGGATGTTGCATTGCGAAGTTTGGTAGAAATCTACCGATGTTCTAGAGGAACATGCAGAGGATGTGTGAAGGCAGGACACTGTGCTGACACATTAGCAATTATGCATGGTATTGCATCCCAGAAGACAGCATTTATCATAGTCATTGCCATGTGAACCACCATTGTCAAATGTTGAGAGGTTCCTAATGTGTTGGGCTAGCTTCATTTTTTTTTTTGTTTTACTTCTCCATCATTCCCTGTTAGTGAAATAATTGATGCTAAATCCTAGTTCAGTGATGGAAAATATATTTTTATGTTCATCTCTGCTGAGTAATACCTCCCCATCTTTTTACCTGATGATAGAACAGATCGGCTGTCCAAAATGTCTTATTTTGAGATACAAGGCATTGGACAAAAACTGAGTAATCCTCAGCGTCTGATCATCATAAGTTCAATATACTTGTGCCACAGGACATTTTGGAGGCCTCAAAGGGACCAACATTGTTTATTTGTATTGATGTTTGATTTAAATGTCATAAGTGTGTAAACTGGCTAGTTGAAAGAGGGAGCAGAAGCAGTTCTGTCAGTGAGGGAATCCTGGAAACATGGAATTAGAATACGTGAATAGTGATGGTTCCATGCATGTGTCATGAAGCCTGTGTGGAAGCTGGTATGAAAGTTAGTGCAATAATGAAACAAGTTGAGTATAAGATGATAATTTCTTCCTGGATCATTGTCTGAAAATTGGGGGACGGACATCATAGTATGATTGTGCACAAAGTTAAACACACTGTGTACAGGATTTTTTTTAATATTGGAGATAGTGGGGCGGGGGTCATCGTATTTTGGGGTAAATACAGAATGTTCAACTGAGTAGCTCAGAATTGTATAAAATGTTGATATTACACATAGATGAGTCGTTGCGTATAAAATTTGTTCTGTTCATTATCAACAATTAAAATTTTTCATTTTATTGCAGAGAGCTGTCTTGGTAAGCAAATTTATTACAGTCATAAAGAAAGTAACAACACTAACACAACAAGTGACTTACTAATGGGTGTGTGTTGTAGATGAGAGCTTTACTAATGAGACAAATTCTAAACTTGGTTGATTAATATGTTTGTATGTAAGTTTCCAATAGGAGATGAGGTTATAATTTGTTTACATTTGCAGCTTAATAAATGCCAACTAACTGAATGGCATGAATTTTTTGCTTGAGACAGAACATTTCCAAAATAATGATACACTGTGGAAATATGAGTACATAAGCATTGTTTGGCAACTGTCCATGTAGATAGCATATCCAAGGTTAGCTAGTAGTGAATGTGTATGGCTGCAGCAAATAACATGAGTCATAAGGAATGTAAAATATGGCTTATATATAGATAGAAGTTTAAACCTTTTAAATGTGTTTACCAACACATATATAATTGTCCTAAATGTATCCTTGTGTATGGATGTGGTAGTGCATGGGTTGATGGTACAAGGTTTGAAAAATAATAAATCCTTTGTTAGGCTGCCTCAAATATAAGACAGACTTACAGGAGGATAATTGTGATAGAGAAATAGGGGCTTAGGATGTGGACTGGCTTAGAACAGTGTCTGATGGGGGCCATTGTGAGCTGCTATTGAAGTGCTGAGTTTCATGCAAAGTATACGAGTTCTTGAGTAGGTTTTCAACTGTTAACTTCTCAAGATGAGTGTTACTTCACAGAGTTAGAAGAACAGTGGAAACTTGAAGGTATATATGAGAATGGTGTTTATTTTTATTTAAGGCGAGACCAAAGCAGTAATATTAAATGTACTGGAAGTAGAGACATGCATAAGAATTTCTGAAATATGAGTAATAATCTAATTATACCTGCTATGCATCGGTGATTGGTTTCCTCAGTGGGCTCCTACCACGTACCTCCCTTCACACTTGTATGCCGCATGCCCAGATATTGCCATCCTAATGATGATGATGATGATGATGATGATGATGATGTAAGGTACAGAACATATTTAACCTGTGAAATAACATTACATGTCTCATAAATTGTAGATATAGAACAGCTGCAACATATTATACCCTACAAACATGGTTTGTTTCAGGAATAATTGTAAATATTCTGTATAAAGGTGATAACCAATATAATAATGACGATGACGATGACGATGATGATAATAATAACAATAACAATAATATTAACAATAATAACAATAACAATTATATTAACAATAATAACAAAACAATAATATTAACAATAACAACAAAAACAACGATGATGATGATGATGATGATGATGATGATGATGATGATGATGATGATGATGATGATGATGATGATGATGATGATGATGATGATGATAGGGGACACATGCAGCTTGAACGTCTTCAAAAAGTTCAAGCCAGATTATTAATGATTGCTTTCTGTTGTATGTATGTATATTGGAAGTTGCTTTTCTTGGGCTTGTCAAATATCTGAGCTGCAGTGCAGGGTGAATACGAGAAATGCAAACATTTTTGATATAGTATGAACTGAAAATCACAGGAACTAAATTAAGTGTATTCGGTTGGCTGATATGATCAAGTACAAAAAGCTGAATGTGCAATCTAGTATCATGTACCAGAATTTGTGGTTACTGTCCAGAGCAGATTTTGAAGGTAGTTTGGTAGGGAACCACCAGCAAAAATGTCCATCTACAAGTGGTGTCAGCTACTAAGTAAGCCTGGATACATATTTAAAGTGACAAGCCCCAGTAAATTATCAGTCATTGTAACTGAGTTAAATTATGTCAGCTAAATGTGCCACGATCAACAGGGCACCAGTATTTGTAACTTTTTTGAGATTTGAAATAATAAATACCAAGAATTGTTGCAGCATGTAACAGCCCAAGACAAAAAGTTTGCTATGCATTTTGCAGTGACATTCTTTCAATACTTGAATACAGACTTTTTGCAGCCAAAAGTATGTTTAGTGACAAAGCCATGTATCATCTATCTGGGTGCACCAATAAACACAACATTAGGGTCTGGAGCAGCATAATTCTGCAAGCAGTGATTGAAGGTACAAGGGACAGTCCTAAGTTCAGTGTCTTTTGTGTTTTATACCAACAAAACATGCGCTTGTTGCTTGACACACCGTGGCTGGTGTACTGTATCTAGACATGTTCAAGGATGTTCTCATGATACTTTTAAAGAATAGTGTCCTAATGAAGTGCTGTTGCAGCAAGGCATGTTGTAAGAAGCCTCTGCATTTTCACATTGCAGTTCAGGCTGTCTTGAATCAAAGTTTACACAAATATTGATTGGTAGAGGTGGTCATATCACCAGGCCACTTTGTTCCTCTGATTGTACACCACCTCATTTCTTCTTCTGGGGTACATGAAGGATGGTTTTATGCTTCATCATTGTCCACCTCTTCTCCAGGGCTTGCTGATAGGATACAAAGTGTTGTGGCTACAGTTATACCCACCATGCTTACAGATGTGTGGATTGAACTTCTGTACAGATAAGATATGTGTCAGCCTGCTGAAAGTGCCCGCATTGATCATCTTGTAAACTGTTAAGTGTATGTCACAAAAAATCAATGATATATTTAGCTTTCATTTCTGTAGCTCTTATTTCTTGAGCAAAAATCTTAATGTTTTTACATTGTGTAAGAAAACAAATTTCATTCATAAGTATGATAAATATTTATTCTTCTGTTAAAAGGTCTGTATTGAAAAGTGGTAAAATAGTGTGAATGAGTGTCAGATTACCACAGTATGTAACTAGCATTAACCTAGTACCAGTAGTAATTATAGCAAGGTAATGTATGTTATTGTGCTTGCAGGTGAAGAAAATGCAAGACCGTGTCCAGAAGTCTAAAGAAGATGTTCAGAAAGCTAAAGAGAAATATGAGGCAGCTTTAGATGAAATAAACGGTTATAACCCTAAGTATATGGAGGACATGACGGGTGTGTTTGAAAAGTGCCAAGAAATGGAAGCACATAGGTTGCAGTGCTTCAAAGAAATAATGTTTAATATTCACAAATGTCTCAACATTTCGCAAGATCCAGTGTGAGTTCTGTGTGTCTGTTACTGTTGTTTAATAGTACAGTAGGATCTCGTTTTGCGATGGTTCATTTTATGACGAATCACTTTTACGACCCATGTCAACTCGGACCAAGCACTCCCAAATTGTGGTGCATCACTGTCGCAACTCAAGCGACCTTTCTATACTTAGTGCGCTTCTAGTTGTTTTCCAGTGTGCATGTGTTTCTTCTTTTTCTGTTTTAGTGCAGTTGTTTTAAGTTGATTGTGATTTTTCCACCAATGACATCCATCAAAGAGACCTAAAAGAAGAAAAAATCAAAACAGTTGATGTTACATTCTTTCTTTATGTCTTCTGAACCATGGCCTGGGCCTTCTTCAACAATATAAAAAGTGATTTGATTGGTATTTTTCTAAATTATCTGTGTAATTTTCTATATACCTAATTCATTAAATTAAAATTGTATGTCATAATATAAAGAAATATTGTAAATTATAAAATTGACTAATTTGTTTGGCCCATGAACGTATCTCAGTTTAAACCGCTTAAATAGTACTCGTTTTACAATGATTCGATTTACAACCAAATATTCGAGATCGTAACCTTGTCGTAAAATGAGACCCTACTGTATAATTGAGACATGAAATATAAAAAACAAGAATGATCTAACCAAATGGGTGGTGAATTGTGAAAGAGGTTTTGAAAGGGACATTGTTGATAGAATTATAGTATTTGTGAAAGGTAATTAAAAGAATATCATGCCTTGAATTGGGAAGTGTATCTGAAGCAGATTTTAATTAAATGTGCTTTTCTGTTACAGTCTTCCTCAAATCTATGAAGAATTCTATCATACAGTAAACAATGCAGACCATGAAAAAGATCTGAAATGGTGGTCCAATACACATGGTGTTAACATGGCTATGAATTGGCCATACTTTGAGGTAAACAATGAATTTATGTGGGAAAATACATTCTTTGGCTGCATTCATGTTTGTTGTTGTGGTATACGTGTGTGTGTTTTTTATTTAAAAAAATACTTGTGCATTGTGATCCTTTTTAATTTTGTTGTTGGCATGGGTATGATTATTTTTATAGTGAAAAGCATAGCACATCCATAATTAAGAATAAAATTAACTAGAGTGCAGGTGCACTACATTCATTTGTGCAATTAGCCTTTATCCTGTTGGGGTGGGTATTTCCATTTTAATGCATGGTTTGTGCAGAATTTGAGTATTATTGGACAGAAAAATTTAAATTATGAAATAAAGGGCTTTCTGTGGAAATAAAGCAGAGATTAAGCAACATGTCTTAAAATTGCAGTACATTTCCTTGTTCCTTACACATATATATATATAAAACTAATTTCCAGGGGTGTTTGCTTTCCTATGTTTCTGTATGCGAACGTGGGTTCTTAAAAGGTGACATTTTTCTGATTTGCATCCCTGAGACACTGGCTGTGAAGTAGGACATGGAATATGTGTCATCCTTGTTCCTGTCCATACCGATTTTTATGTACATGTGGGGAGACTACAGTATATTATATTTGGAGAACTGATATTTGGTAGTGTAGAAGAAAACTTTGTGTATGGACTCCTTTATTATGTTTGTCACTAACATGATGTGACTGCTGTGCCTTGTCTCTGTGTAGTTTCGAATGTGGCTATCTCACTTTTATTACTTAAGAAACACAGAATAAGTTCAGAGCTTGCATTATGTTTGATATTTCAGACATTTGGCCCCATTGTGACAGAATCACTCTTATATGAATTTAAGTCTTTATTCTGTTAGTGATTCAGATGTTCTTACATGTTTGATGAAAAGAAACTTCTCACTTAGTTAAGGAGTTCAGAATATCATGCAGGATTAATCTGTTGAATTTTTACTTGTCACAGCTGATTTTGGTTATGACTTTACAAGCATGAATGTTGTTAACAAAACTTGCATGCTGTGTCACTGTCTAGTAAATTTGGTCAGCACCATGTACGTGAATAATTAGCTCAGGTTATGTTTTGCATAACATGTGTAAATATAACTGAATTATTTACTCATTATTGCTCATTGGAGGCACAATACAAGGAAGTATAGTAGTAATAACCAAATATGACAAGCGTGTACGTAGTGCAATACATTTATGGTAAGACAAACTGAGTATATTTAAAGTCATATATTTTGTGTTTTTGTAAAGCTACTGAAATATTCACAGAAGTTTCCCTCATTGATTTGGGTGTTTGAAGCCTTCACTCATTCACCTATGCTGACTGTGGATTCTGCAATTTTGCCCAGCTATTAGTTATTTTTTGGTTAATTCTGAAGGGGTTTTGCCATTATTTTGTGTCCATACCTTTAGATGCCCAGTCAGCATAAGATGATAGCAACTTTGAATGAAACAAGTATATCTTCTATATGGAACAGCTTAAGGTTTTTAAGGGGAAAATGAAAGACAGTCTGTTTTATATTCATAGTAGCCAGTGTGTTAAGGCAATTAAAAGACATTTTGGCTGTAACAAAGAAGACACTTGGGACTATGTCTTCAGTGTTTATCAAACATTTATGGTAATTGGAACTTGTCTGGAAGCAACAACTCTGTGAAGCAAAGTCAGTGCAGATATACTGCCTTAATCACTCCTGATTCTGGATATAAATGTTCATAAAATTGTAACTTTTCATGAAAAATCATTAACTTCTGTGAATGGTTTTGGTTTTTAGTTTATTTAGGAGTGTGATCTAAAATGTAGTTGTAGCATGAAGTTGTAGCCTTATGTTCATTGTGATGCTGATCCAAAAGGAAAACAGATGGAGGCAGGTAGGAACAGTTAGTGCTGATTGCATGTTGTGTGTTTGTTCACACCCACAGGAATACACAGAGGAGTTCAGGGATATTGCCAAGGGCAGGTCCAAGGAAGCTATTCCAGGGATCATGCTTATCAATCAGCGCCCTGTTGGAGAGGATTTGCATGTAAATGGCTTTTTTGTATTCTTTTTATTTTTGTGATGGAGTGTTGTAAGTGCATTTTTATTAAATAATTTAATGGTGGTTGTGAAATTTACCCTTTGATTAAACTGAGGTAAAGAGGTCTGGGATGTCATTTCAGTGATACTTCTATTTAAAAAGATATGCGGCTCACATTGATACAAGACAGTGCCTTTATTTATTGTGTACGTATATATATATATATAATATTTTTATTTTTGTTCAGTTGAGCTCATGCAAATGTGTATTAGTTTTGTATCTGAACATGGTTTATTTAGAGCAAGTTTTCTATAAGGATCTTCCTCTTTCCTCTTCAGTTCTTTCCTCCATTACTGCCCATTTTTGCAGGTAGGAAGAATGCAGCACCATTTAAGAAAATTTTAAAATTAATATGGAGGCCTCCACAGCAGTTTATTTCATTGGAGTTCTTTTAGGCAATCATCTGAATTAATTTTCCTTAATTTGGAGATTATCTCCCTCTTAATGTTGGGGACAGTGTTGCAAAATTTAAATTGCAGTCTCTAAATTCTAACTGTTTATAAAGAGCTTAAGTTGCCAGGAAGTTACAGACTGCTTGAGCTGGTTTGTACATGGGAGAAAGTACATTTTTTGTGGTACTGCTTTGTGTTCAGATGTTACAAACCTTACTGGATAAGATGTTGCAGAAATGTTGAGGCTCATTGCTGGTAGCTTGTGTCTGAGACACATGGCTTTGTTTTGCATGTGTATATGTGTGTGAGATGTGATGATAACCCTCATATATGGGTGAGGTTGCCAGCTGATTGGGAAGGTATAATGTATTACATTATGATCTTATGATGTATAAAGTATATAACAAGGTTATGCACTAGAAAGACAGTATCTTTCATGATGTTTTTACATGGCGTACCCATAAAGTGTAGAATATGAAGCAAAATTATAGTCCGCTATGTTGGTGGGTCAGGTATTGTATGTTTTTATTGTCTGTGTATTAATGCAGCATGTGGCGTGATGTTGATTGTAAAGTTCAACCTTAGCTAAATGGTATTAATTTTGACCATCCTTACACTGAATGATGTAAGTCATAAGAATTTGTCATTTTATTAACTAGTTTTATAACTTCATATATAATTCTTGGAAATTATTTGAAGATTGATTTGGAAGTAACATGGCTGATAAAATCTTGAAATAAGTTACTTGTCTTACCATATAATTTGCTTAATATCTTTCAAAATAATGTTGGGTATCTCATTGTACTTAACTGTGAAATGGTTGTAAGTAACTTTGGTAATAGGTTTATTCTACTCATTTTCCAGTCATTAGACTGTGGTAGAGACTGGTTGAAAGGCTAGTACAGTGTGTGTTATTGTCAAAAAATATGTATTTGGTGAGGTGGAATCAGGTATTTGTTCTTATTCCCCCTCTCTAAGTAAAAAATGAGGTTTTTCAGTAGACCTGCCTGTTGGTCTTTGTCTGCTTGGTATAGATGAAATCTGAATGGCTCTGGGTTTTTCAGCCAAGCAGAATGTGTACCATTTTTGGCATTTTAGAAAATGTTTGTTGCCTTAGAGTAAGAACTTAGGTATGTGTGAAGCATGCATTTACAAGGATATGTTTTGTGGCCTTACCCTACAGGGAAGTGCAGTCCTCTTACTTTCAGAACATATTTTTAATATATTTTGGAATATAAATGTGTCTGTTTGACAGGTATAAATTGCATCTTAATTTAGTTGTATATGAGATTATGTGTTACCAAAAATTATACATACAAATTCATTAACAAGTATTTGTCCAAACCACACATTGGAGAGTGGCATTGTCGTATTGTAATGATCTGTTATTATAAGACATGGTTAGTTTATTGAATAAAGATGCTGATTGTTACAGTCATTGTATAGTTCTGAAAATGTTAGTGCTGTAAACTCTTCAGAAAAACAGTTTAAGTGTAGCCAGGTGGTTCATATTTTAAGTGTGAGGATTGTAACATTCAGTCTGAGGTACTGCAGTTGAATGTTTAAGAATAGCTGTTTATTTTTTATAAAAACATTAATGGTCCACCTTTTCAGGAATTTCCCCCAGTCAACAATAAAGTGGCGAGAAAGCCCGTAACAAGGGTGATACCTACAGATGTCACATCAGAAACAAAAACCGAGGGAAAGCCAAAGGAGAAGATAGAAAATGCAAACAGATCACCTGCCATCACGTAAGCTGTCTATTATGTCTGATAAATTCTAAATTGTGCATGCTACATACAGGCATTTAGGTTGTCCTGACATGCAGTTGGAGCCCTAGTTTGTTGATACAAAGTGTGATATTTTCAGCATTCCGCAGGTTTATAGCTTGTTTTCATTTGAAGTACAAATTGCCATTTTACCTAAAGTCATATACACTTTTTAGCCATTTATGAGTGAATTTTTTTATTAATGTTAAAAGTTATCATCTCTTAAACTGCCATGTGGTGTATCTGAAGCCATCTGTTAGGTGACCATGTGCTAGTTACATCTGGTATAAATTTAGTGAACTTGGCACACAAAAAAACAACAGTGAGTTTTAAATTTGAACTGAAACTTAGTGCTCATTTGGGGGTGCTTTATGGATATTTCCATATTTGCGGTGTTTCCTACATACGAAGTTTTCAAAACACCAGTGAAGAAGAACTACTTAAAAGGGAAAACTCTGCACAAGAGAAATGTCTAAATAATGACAATTTTTGGATCCATTTTTATGTATTGATCACAAGCAATTATTTCATAATATTTCAATTACAGATGTCACAAATGTGTATTATGAGGGCACATATTGTAACAACAACTTAAGTACATAATATTGTTGTACTGATTTGTTTTGGAAGTTCAAAATTTTTGTCAGCTTGTTTTATTCAGTTTCCTGTGGACCCCTTGTGGTTGGTAACAGATTGAACCTAAATTTGGAGTTGTGCATATGAGTTACTCTATTTTTTTAACCAAAACTCAGAACTGTAAACATGAATTACAGTATGTTTACTTCCATTATTTCATGGCATGCACAGGGACAACTTTGCTTTTCACTTGTGTGTCTTACTTTCCTTATTCTTTGCAGTAATGGTACACGATCTGAAGCAAACCCATTTGAGGAAGAAGAATGGGATGAGGAAGGTGGAGAGGCTTTGGTAGACACAGGAGAGCCAGGCGTACCTGTCAAGGCTCTGTATGACTATGATGGAGCAGAATCAGATGAACTCAGCTTCAGACAAGGTGTGAGAATTGTCTAAGAGAGGAGTAAAAAATGTCATTGACTTCTCAGTCATACAGTAACAGTCCATGCTAATGAAATGAAAACCAGATTTACAGATCATATCCCCCAGAGAAATGGTGACATGGACGAATTTTATTATTCTTTATCACATCATTGTTTTCATAAGCCTGATGTATTAAAACTTCTGGTTATTAGCTTTGTAAACTAACTGCAGTGCTTTTAGAAACAAAATGCCCTTGACATCAAAGACACAG
>JGI20166J26741_11634586_pt1 | contig 11377 bp, 4 predicted proteins | sample TergutCu122P5_FD_26741 | JGI IMG/M metagenome (IMG submission 26741) | reverse complement strand
CGGGGCGTGACGCTGACCCCTCACCCCTTCTAGTGCAGAGGTCTAAAATAGAGTAGAGCTATACCTCTACTCTCCCTAAGGGCCTTCGTGGCCTGTGAAACGGTGAAACCTACCTAAATACTGGAAACAACTACCTGCAGAAGCGTTAGAGACTTTCCCCTGTAAACCTAAAATTTTTAAAAAGAGAGTTAAGAAAACAATTATAAACGGGGTGAAGCGAAAGGAATAGAAGTGCGGCAAATATCGTCTAAAAGTGCAGTGTAAGTGAAGTGAGGTGAAGTGTAGTGATGTGAGGTGAAATGGAGCAGTAGGAAATTTAAATGGGGTTAAGCCAAACTAGAGGGGAGTAAAGTGTAGTGAAGTGTAGTTGGGTGATGTTAAAATGGGAAGAAGTGAAGTGTCGACAAGTGTAGTGAAGTAAAGAGAAGGTCTTAGGAAGAGGGTGTTTATCATTATTAGAAAATACACAGATCGTATGAAGTTTGCTGTTTCTTTCATATTATTTCGGTTCCATTTTGTATCATTGTATATATGGTTGTATATTTTGTATGCTTCCATTTAATTCTGCAAATTATGTATTCTTATTGTTATGACTGTTCTGTTCTAGGTATTCTGTTTTATTTTTTTATTTTGTGTGTTGTTTGTGTCTAAATGTGTAACGTTCTCGTGCCACCGGGTGTCAACCCAATTGCAGTTAACAAATATATCATATCATATATCATATCATGTCATACTTTACACATGATAGAGGAGGCTGGTTTAACTACGAGCCTGTGTGTACGCTTTTGAGAAGAAAAGATTTTCTTAACACTTCCAAAGTTGAATTTTGACCCGTCCAGACCCTAGGCTAGTCACTTCACCGACTGCGCTGTCTTTGTTCTTCGAGAGGGAAGATGATGATTAAATAAATAATTCGAAAATATAAGGAAGGAAAAGGTCTTGTACAGATTTATATTTGTTTGGAGGGGTTGAGAAAATGTGGGAAAATCTAGGCTAAGCCTCAATCACGATAAACGGTGTTCCGGTAAGACAGCACACAGCCGTCTATCGTAAACAAGTCAAAAGTGTTGTCAGTTACGACACGTTTATCGGCGACTATTCACCCTGTTATCGGATATCCTCACATAAATATTCTGTGTTTTTCCTGGTCTCAACAGATTAAGGCGAAGACAAAAATCATGTAGTACTTGCATTTATTTTCAGATAATTAATAACATCAATTAGCAAACGATCATTCAAAACTACTAAAATGTGAAAATTTAGAACCTGTAATGAAAATACGAATACATTTTAAGAATGTGAAAATTCTGTGACATGTGACAGTAGCGGCTACAGTAAAATTCATTTTAAAAGTGAAAGAGGGAGGAAGAGTTGGGTGAAAAAATAGTGGAGCGTAAATCTAATTTAGTTTAAAATTACACAACTTTAATTATGTGCGATTGCCGAGACACTGGAACTGATGTTAATTTGTTGCTAATTCATAACACTCCACCAACAGAACACACAATGTTCTTCCTTAGATATTTGTATAATAAAACTGAGTAACCTACATGTTTCAATTTAAAACATCATAATCAGGGAAGAAATGTCAAATAATATTGCGTAAAAATTATTATATCTATTTCTTAGATATTATTAACATCTCACGCACGGTGTAAATGAGTCAAGTAGTAAAACATAGTTTTGTTGAATAGTTGTGTAGGTAAGTGAGATGGAATTTTGATGTAATGAAAATTAGTGTTTATAAACATTAAAATAATTAAAATATAAGGATAACTAAACATTCTAAATTATGTAAAGTTTATAAATGTAAAATGTATAAAATGGGAGAGAAAGAATAATATAAAATATAATATAAATATTTGGGCAATAATATTGTGCATTTTGTTGTTTGAAAATTGTCAGTCAGTTGTCAACAAAGCACGGCAAGAAGAACATAATATTTAATTTATTTAATTACAAACTCTAGTATTCTGAAGGCAAACAATAGTTTCGAAACAACATGGCTAAGAATTGGGTCTATATGTCCTATAGTCCAACAAGTTTTATAACGAACTGCGACTGTAAACAGAGCTGTGACCTATCCTGATCTTCATTTCATAAAACACGGTTACGTGAATTGTTTCATATTAATTCTCCAAAGCTATATTTTGCATCGTAAACTTTAGCATGACCTATAAGGTTACATAAAAATGTAAGAAATTTTATCTGAAATTAGCATGAATAGCGTTTATATGACAGAAGTACAATTTGCTCGTAAACATTAGTTTAGACTAACCAGTTCATCCGAGTTTTGTACAGACGAATTAGACACATCTTCCTCTTTATTCGCTTACTTTTGCGAAGAGCCTGTAATAGCAACATTCATCCTCATTCTCCGTCACGAATCAGGCCTTGATAGACCTGTTTCGGCCTCGTCTAATAATCTCTTCAAAAGTCAAACCTAAACATAACAGCAGTAATATTTGCCTCAAAATAATTTCGGCACAATATAAACAAATGCTTAACACACTTTTGAATTTTATTAGGGCCGTAACGAACATTTGTGTTCCTTAAGAAATGGGGATTTCCTGAATAGCTCATTTGCTACTAGCTTTTTCCGCCTGACAGTTTTCTATCGAGCCATTTAAGTGACCAAGATGGGATAAATAAATTGGTCTTACTCATATCAACTAAGGATTTTTTTTAGATCCGAGACCGGAGAAAACACTAAGAATTTTTCATAAATTTGAAAAAAAATAAAACAAAACTGATAATGTCAACGATTGCTTTCCGAGGCGACAAATGAGGAGAGCAGACTGCCATTTGTAAAATTGCCAATTCCTGTATTAACTGCAGGGTTACGCATAAATCCGTAGAAAGTTCAAGATGATGGTCATTCATCAAAATAAATGAGGTATAATCATTTTAATAGATCATAGCTTGAATAGTGCAATTGTTTGCAATGCAGAATTCCCATTACAGCCATTTCTTTGAATTTGGTATTAAAGTTCTGTGCATAAGACAGCAGGTCTCTTCGTACGTTTCAGACGGGTCTCTGGATGGGTGAATATCTAAACGGGGACTGGTTTGGAAGGGGACACGTTCATATGTGGGTCAGTGAGTGCTTGGAGAGAAGGCTGCTGGATGGATGGTTAGTTGGCAAGGGATGGGTAGGTAGGTAGGTGGATGGTTGTTTAGACGAATAGAAGTAGTTGCCTAAGAGAACAATTCTTTGTGTCGGTGGTTGGAAAGAGTGTTAAGTGTGAGTGGGTAAGTTCTATTAATGGATGAGTGGTGAGTGTCTGGGTGGATTTTTAGGTCACTAGTTTGTATTTGGATAGTTGAATGAGTGGTTGGGTTGGTTGTTGGGTGTACAGATGAATAGCTGACGGGCTGCAAGCATGGATGGATGGGCAGTCTAAATAATGTGTGACAGAAGCCGGACGGACCGAACAAGACGTGGTACACACCCCAACTAATGAACTCCACGCGACATCGTGACACGCCTCAGATATTTGTCTCTGACTTTATTAATGGAAGGGATGAAACCGTGTGACCATGGGATGCTTGTCTATAATGGATCTCACATTGCGGGCAGACGTACAAGTAATTACTTATCTCCCGAACCGAAGAGACAATAGAATCTGTTTCACTGTACGGCGGCCAGATAACAACACCTCCAGTTCCAATAAATCGACATCGTCGTGTGTTTTCATTTGATGGTAAACCAAAACATATAGTGAATTATAAAACAGAAAGAGGAATTCAAATCTGGATTACAAAGAATTTAGATGAATTCCTCAATATGTAATTTTCAATTTGTGCTTATTGACACTTTATTTTTACGCAATCTTAGTGCTCGGTTTTCTCTCGGGTTGTTGAAATAAATTACATTGAAGTAACTAAATTGCTTCTTTTTGTGTCATGCATCGTTACTGAACACTTCTATGTTCATTAAATTAATCTTATGTATAAACTTCATAACCGATATAAAATTTAATGTCGCGCTGTAACCTTTGATCTTAAAATAGCTGAACTAATCTTACTTGAAGCAAATTCCGTTTATGAGGCATTTCAAATCTTAAGTTCATGCCATTGAACCTTATCCTGAGAAAGAGGGATCTCATCCAAAACTTCGCATCCTATTTGTCTGAAACATATCTTAATTGTACATAATATCTATGTTTCTCACTTATGTATGAAGATTTTTCTTCTACTCTGATTGATACAGCAATACTTCCCTCGGGAACTTTTTATGTAGCTAACAAATTATATGACGCCGCACGGCAGAAGACGGCAATCTTCGTTTTAATATTATCTCCCATGCACATTGTCAGCTTCGTCGAAAAATGAAAGAAACTTCAAAGCAGGGACGCGAGAAAAGAACATTACATCACTGTGTGCACACAACATTCAAACTACATGGAGAACTGGAATGTTAAAGTCTAGCACAAAAGATAAATTCTGTGTACTGAACTGTGAAACGTGCTGTAGCGCATGATTGAAGTTATCAGCAGACCGGACTACAATCGTCATACCACCCCTTATATTTTTTGTTGCCACCCCTTTGTTGTTGTTATTCTTTTGTTTTGTTGGCAGGGGTCCCACCTCCTGATTACATCTTTCTTCTCATACTCAGACACATTATTGGTCCAGACGTGGCAGTTTTAGTATCAAACGAACAGGCCGCATCTGCTGCAAAAGTGCGTACAGCTACTTCATGTTGTGTCTAGAATACACAAACAGCCGTCAGATCGGTTATCAAAACGTGGGGCTCGGGCCTTGTTCTTTGTTGGTTAATATCCTACCAAAACTCATGGCGGTTTACAGACATTCATAGAAACTGCTCTAGGAATCTTCAAACTTGCACAACAAGCAAAAATTTAACATCCAATTCCACTCCAAACAATACTTTAATATCTCACGGTACACTAAACTTCGGTTTCTTATCTCACGGTACACTAAACATCAGTTGAATAACGCACCGTACACTAAACAACAGCTCAGTAACCCCACAGCAAACCAAGCAAATCTCAATAACAAACGGCGCTCCAAACAACATTTTGATATCTCACGGAACACAAAACAACAGTTTTAACACCTCACCGTACATTAAATAGAATCTCAGTACCCCACAGCACTCCAAGCAACAGCTCAATATAAAACGGCGCTTCAAATAATATTTTGATATCTCACGGTACACTAACAGCAGTTCAGCACCTCACAGGACACCCAACAAAAGCTCAATAACTAACGGCGTTCCAAAAACATTTTGATATCCCACGGTACAATAAACAACAATTTAAAATCTCACGGCACACTAAACAATGGTTGCATTGTTTGTTTAGAAATACTGTGGACACTGGCTTCGAGTTTGATATTCTAGCAGAAGTGTTGCGGAAGAAGGAAGTCGTGTGCGTCGTTACGCCTTTCGACTGGTAAATATGTACCTACGTATCGTAGAATCATACTGTTTTTATGTTCAAGTCAAGCAGTCCACGAGTGGTAACTGTATTTCTCGGAATTCTTGATCCTGACGATAGAGACCCTCGGATCCTTCGAGAGTTTGGAAACTATTTTCCAGTAGACATAACGTAACAGCTCAGCAGGTTCCAGTCTTCAGTATCTAGAAGATGCGGTGCCGACGGTAGACGAATATTACTTCTGACTGTGGAACGATAATGTAGAAACAATATAATATTTCATGAACAAAAATTGATATATATATATGAAACTTCAAGCAACCCTCAATATAAAATTTTGATGTCATGAATCCATCATTGTCTAAACTTGTCGATGGCCTTCAATATTTTCAACAGCGACATTGACAAGTGAAGAAAACAGAGAAAATGTCACATAAAGCTGGGCAGGGAAAAAGTAAGCAATGGGTGACATAATCTAACAAATTTAAACGTCCGTCCTTCAGCCTAATTAATTCTCATAGCAAATGCAAATGGAGCATTTATAATTATCGTAAAAGAACTGGTTTGCGGTTCAACGACTTACTAACATTCTGTGGAGCCAGTCTGTGTTTCTCTTAAAAATATTATTAAATACTCTGTTTTGTAACGATGATATTGCTGGGGAAAATACGATAAAAATGGCAGCTTAGATTCTATACACTGCCCGATCCTCGACCAAGACTTCCTTAAAAAAATATTGAGAACGTCACGCAAAGATAATTCGATTCCTTGCTGAATTCCAAGCATGATATTACGCATTGAAAATACACAAATAACTTTGAGTAAGAATATTCTCATTATTGAAGGGCTTTTGGAATCTTGAATTTGTTAAATTTTGTAAGTATAAAAAGCAACATTACAAATATAGCGTTTCTTATTGATACGATAAAGTCTTACAACATTTTACAAAAGTGGTCGTAACTATCTTTTATGCAAACATAAACTTCGAGAAATTTTTATAGTTCATAACTGCTTAAATAAGATTTGCTTAAGAAAATATGGTGGAAAATTTAAGCAATTATTTAAGAGGTTATTGTCTTATTACGGACCTTACGAAGAATAGGCACCAGTGACATGTTGTATCTAAGGTAATGAACACTAAAACTCGACTAGCGGAAGGTATAACTTGCGTAGGTGGGTTGTTATCGAAATTGGTTGTGGATGGTCAGTAAGATGTCTCCATTAACGACTACTTTATAAAAAGCTACGCAGAGAAAATTATTGTTCTACAACTGCCGTTCTGTGCTGTAGAGTAATTCTAAGAGAAATCGATACTTTTCTCGATTAGGCAACAGAAACAACGGAAGTCGGTAATATTTCAGTACAGCGGATAAGTGATCTTTCAGTGCATAATCCATTTTTACTGGAGGTGGTCATGGTTCTGACGAACTCGACAGCTTTATTATGCTCGGAAGAGATATGCCTGCCAGCTACTGAATGAAGTAGTCAACTTTTATGAATTACGACTATATACTATCGCCGGCAGAATAATTAATGGCGTGTACTTTGAATTTAATTTTCTCAGAACTGAGATTACTTCGTGTCAACGACACATTATTGCAACAATTTCGCAACGTAACTCTCATTTTCAGTGTCAGTATGAAAAAAGACAAGAAATTCAGAAATTGCCTTTGGGACCTTGAAGAAATGAAAGGGTTAACTTAGCATGTTACATCATTAATACAATTGTGAAAATGTATGTAAGGCACCTATTATTGTCAGGATAGCGAAGTGAAAGAGAATGTGATGAAGAGGACCTAGATATCGAAAAGGGAGGCAAGAAGTAGGTAAATGCTTTTCATGGACGAATTAAAGAGTACAAATGAAACTGCTCTCAGAAAATCGGAAGGAAATAAACAACTTTGAAGACTTATGAGGAAAGTATTAAAGTGGAATTGAAAGCAGTGTGTTAGGAGGGTGCGGACTGGATTTATGTCCCTTGGGGCGGATTATTATCACTGAGTTAATTAACATAATGGTCCAATAAAGGACTGAGAACTTATTTAGGAGCAGAGAGAGCATTGGCATTTCGAGATTTTCTCTGCTCCGCGTCTTAAAACGGCTACTTGTGAAGTGGTTTTAAGTGCAATATTTAAAGACCCCGTTAGTTTTTAAGATTACAGCCCCCAGAGCGTCAGTAGTAGAGGAATATAATATGATTATGGATCATTATAGGAATGTTACTGACAAGTGTGCACTGAATGTCTCAGAGAAAAGTCTCTGGAAGGGCCACTTAAGGACGTGTCTGGGGTCGAACCGTGTACCCGGCGTGAGAAGCCGAAGACTAACTGCCTGAGCTGTGGCATGTCCGCCTACTTGTAAGAGCGAGTATGCAGAGAAGGATAACATTAAGATGGATATTAAGAAAATAATTTTTGAAAATGAAATGGAAGGAAGTGATACCTGGATGATGTTCATTGACAATGGGCACCGTTGTAAGTGGCGTTTGGACTCGGGTCTTCTAGGAACAGATATTTACTTTCTGTGCGACGTCTACTTTTCTTAGAGCATGAAAAAAAGTGGCTCAGCATGACTGATTCACATGTACGACTGCCGCTTGTGTCTGAAGGGGTTTGTGTAAGTTTCCGTATTTTCTTTAAGAATGTTCTTACAGAATATGACGTGCTTTAACGTGATAAAAATTCACAGACTTTTCAGAAATCCACTACCACCTTCCTCTGGTTGAAAAAAGAAGTCAGAAGTTGTCTGTGTATCGTCGGTGAGTTTGTACTAGACTAGAAGGTATCACACCAAAGCAGACGTTAATCTTCACAGTAATCAGAAAAAACCTCTAACCTTATTAATTTTCATGATTTATGCTACAAGGTCTTCCCACTGGAAATTATATATCTTATGAGGTTTATTATCTCATGGCAGTATCTGAAGAAGGATGTACATTGAAAGGTGACGCCTTGTGACTTGGTACAAATTCAGCGACTTTTGCTGGTAACTACAACCAGCCGCGTCTTTTAACATAGTAGAACATGGTATATTCCAGATGAGGAAAACATGCCTCACGTCTCCTTCGATATTGTGAACTGTACCAAACTGAAGCCCGCACCGAGTTCTGGCGAGGGAGCGACTCCAGTGTCATCTAAAGTAGAAATTCCAAATGTTATGAATTTTTTACTCAAGTGTTTTTTTTGTTAGGAATTCTACAAAAATATATCATTAAGGAAAGTTTAATAATTTTTCCGAAACCCTAAAAAATTTCATAAAAGTGAACTTTATTTCGGTATTGTCTCTCTTTCCTCATAAATTTGGTAATATTTATGGTAGAAACGTGGATATTGTAAAGTTACAGTGACGTCCAGTGGCACGGATGGGCGTTCAGTATGTGAATTAAGGATTCAAGGCGCTGGGCGGAAAAACTTCAAGCTCTGCAAAGACACCAAAACACTATTGTTGGGTGTGTTTGTCAGGCAAATAGGACCTGATTTACACCTGACGGTGCTTTTAACTATATTTTTACAATTCAACTAGGACGCTTCGGTATTTGAAAATACAGCAGCTGGCAGGGAAACAAAGTAGGTACTGAGTCACAGGTGGACACTTGTTACTTCAGTTAGTCACTTGCCTTTAACTGGCCACTAAAATTTGTTCCTGCGGCAAAGTTGCTTCTTGACTTACCTACGAGAAAACAACGTAAAGCTTCTTCAATCACAACAGGACATTCATCGGAAAGTCCGGTGGCCTCCACCAGTTGCCTCGTCCAAGATGTTCTGATATGTCCCAGCACGCAGTTTTGAGTATCACTTGAAGATGTTCTGAAGGAGATAAGTGTCGGTAATGAGACCGAGCTGTCTCGCCGATATTTTGGTGTCACCTTGTGATTTCAGACAGAGCCCTTCTTTCTAACAAGATACTCAAATGAACAATATGTCTTTTAAGTTGTCCTGTAATGCCTACATGGTCGTAATTTTCCAGATAATGTGGTAAAGAAGGAACCAAGGAATACAACGTAAGACTAAAATTTGGAAATTTTGACGATTATTTTATGTGTTTGTTATTCCTTAAACTGGGGAAAATAGATGATTTGTGTTTTTTATCAGAGTAATTGTGAAGGACAAGACTCTTCCATAACATAATTTCTACTTATATATTTGTGTTATCTAACTGGTGATGGTCGAATGGAACGACGGAAACATTTTCTAAGAACCTGAATAATTGAACGAATGGATTTCGAGTGTTGTTTTCGTCTGGATTTAAATCGCACCTCTAGTTTGTTTTATTTACGTCTAATTTCTTGCGACTTTGTAATCTCATACTTTTTTAAACTCAAACCTGCGTAATTCTACTTTAATTCTTTTCTTAAGAGAAAACTTCACATTTTACTGCCAACTACAACTGTGGTTCACAAGATTACAGCAAATCCTATACTTTTTTTTAGTCTTTTAATGAGAGCGCTTGCATGTATCACCGAGACTTCCGCAGATCATCGAAAGACTGCTGTGAACAAATAACTTTTAATATTAAAAATACATTTTAACTGCAATTCACACAGCATAACATAGTGTCCATTTTATATGGACTTAATTGCTACCACAGCCTGACAATAGCTTAAAAGAGCATGAAGCCGAAACGTATAGCTCTCATTCCGATGAAAACAAAGTGATTTTTTAACAAATAGTTTTGTTGGTCTCTCTTTACCGTTTAATTTCATGCAAAATACACAAGGAGATTCACCGCATTAAAGAAAAGCACCTCCGACCCTATTGATACAAAGGTTTATATTTCCTAACAGAAAGTTGTATGTCAGTTTATCTATGCCGCCAGGGTCCATATGTTTAATATAGAATATAAAATCTCGGCCGTGATTGTAGTAAAGAAAAACTACATCTTCTGCTTGTCCGCGTCCTTCCTTTTCTGTTATTCTTCTTCATCTTCTTGGCGAAATGGATATATCTAGGTGACAGCAAGCCTTTTGCGGGTATTTTCTGTACCCCTGCCAGGCGGTAGGATTACTGGATTTAGGACTAGACAATAATCTATTTGTCTACACAAGACACATAAGAAAATATATAGAAACGATTCTCAGAGGATTCAAAAAGTAAGGAGTAATCCTGGGTAAAGAATTGATTTTGGAGTGCTTTAGTTACGCGGCTGCAGAGATTATCTTCCTTAATTCTTATTCGGACATATTCTCTGCAAAAATCACGGCATGTTCTCGCTGATATGACATTATATTTTTATATAGCTTTCGTAAAATGTAAACAGAAATTATCTTCTATTAATGTCAATGACAAACACGGCAGCTACTATCAGAATTCGTGCTATCTTATAAGGGCTTGTAAACTTTTCGACACGGAAAACTGTTCTCTCAGGATTTCAAAAATGCGGAATGATGCGTTTGGTTGGATATTCCTCCGAAATGTCCTGACGAACTTATCGTCCTACGCGTTGTAAAAAAAAAAACAGAAAACCATCATTCAAGCAAAATATTCTATGAAAACAGAAAAACAGGCTACAGTCCAACGTGCATGTCGCTCGTCTGTTGCATGGATATAGGGTCCATAGTTTCGTTTGCATATCATTTGACCATGCTGTGTCAGATAGGGAAATTTACAGAAATGTGTGATTATGAATAGTGAATTACAAAGGACTGGGAGAGATGAATACGTTGGGCAAGAAAGATCACTTTCTGTATATAAGACTAAGAATCTTTAAAAAAGGATTAAAAGTCACGTATTACACCTTAATTGCGAGAGCAGAGTAATTTTTAGAATATTCCATCATCACTGTTTGATGCGGAGAACAAAACTGCGCAGCAGTTATATGTCGCCCGCTATGTGCGTGACGAATATGCAAACGGTGAAGATAAGTAAGCCTATGTTTGCAACCTCCAGGTACGTTTTGTTTAATTTCTCTTCTGAACCAAGGACGTTACTTTATTGGGATACGATACTTTAATTCCAGCCACAAATACCCCCCCC
>JGI20166J26741_11634475_pt1 | contig 11379 bp, 5 predicted proteins | sample TergutCu122P5_FD_26741 | JGI IMG/M metagenome (IMG submission 26741) | reverse complement strand
ATGATGGGCATAGTGATGCCCGAAACATGTTGAGCAAGCAATAAGATCTGCAATAAAAACCTCTGTTGCATCTAGTTGGCATTTTATTTCCACATGTCTGTGTATAGTATTATTCTTATTATTATTTAATTTTGTTGTGTATATAATAAATTTATTTCCCCGGTTATCTCGCAGAAATATTAAAAATTTACTCTGCCTTAAATTGCGTGAGGGGTTAAAATTTTTCTTTTACCCTCCCCCCTCGTCACCTAAAGACCATTAAGTGTCTCGGTTGTTCGTTTTTAGGCGCGTTTGCAAAATTGCGCAAAGCGATTATTAGCTTGTCATGTCTGTCTGTCCGCCCGTCCACATGACACAACTCTGCTCCCACTGGACGAATTTTCATTAAATTTTATATTTGATTATTTTTCCGAAAATCTCCAGAGAAAATTCAAGTTTCATTAAAATCTGGCAAGAATAATTGTTACTTTACATCAAGACTTTTGCACATTTATGATAATATCTCGCTAAATTTTTCCTAGAACGAGAAACGTTTCAGACGAAAGTTGTAGAGTACATCAAAACTCACATTTTACTTTCAGTACTTTTTTGCCGTGGGACAAAAATGGTAGAGTCAGACAGGCCACAGATGACAATATGATACGGCGCATGCACTTTGCATGCCGGATAATTAAGGCTACAGACACGCCCTGGAATAGATTTTACTCATTGCTTTTCCACGGCAACATTGTTTTCGCGCATATGCCTTAATGTTACGTGAATACGTACATTGCCTGTCTTAACTTAGGAAATGGGATCCCGAATTGCAGGCCACGTGCGGGCAGGCGTTGTTTCGGTACACAGTGATACTTGTGAGCATGCCAGGACACGTGGTTGTGATTACACTTCAAGCCTTCCACAGGAGTACTGTGCCTTGGTGTGGTGTCAGGTTCCTTGAACAGCGGCTCATTGGCCCTCTTTAGATGTAATACCAGCCATTAACCATGCCATTGCTGTCTGTTCTTTGTTGCTCTAACCTGCTTGTTCTGCCTCACAACTTGTCAACTATTGTGTGTCACACATAACCTTGCGATCGTCTGTTATTAAGTGGGTTTTATTGGAACGACTCTTACTCATTAAGCAGATGTTAGTAATAGTGCATGGAATTTGTGTTTAATTAACTTCTTCTGACACTGAATTCATGTTGGAATGTTTGCATTTGGAAGCATCGTATCGTATACTTGCGTGTGAGTACATTGCTGGCAAGAAGAGTAAAAACAGTGTACTCCAAAATTGAAATTAAGGTTATAGATCTCAATTATGCCTATGTATATGTATACATGAACATATGTGTGTGTGTGTGTGTGTGTGTGTGTGTATATATATATATATATATATATATATATATATATATATATATATATATATATATAAAGGAGCTCTAAAATCCCGGGCGCCAGGTCGCCCGCGCTACTGAATTTTGTACTGTGACGTCTAATATTTTGCGTCTTCGGTATGGAACTTGCTTTGTGTAACCTTTCCTGCGCCTAAAATTTTGAGGTGGCTCCTAGTTTTGAAACATATGTGTATGTGTGTCTTGAGCGAATTTTTTGTAGGAGTTAATATGGACCAGCTTGAACTGAAACTAAATTCTCCCGGCAGTTGTAGTGTAGAACTTGTGTCTTTTATTTCTGTTTGGTAGTTTAAGTAGATAACCTACAGTCGTACCCCTTCTTCCACTGCATAGCTAACTTACTCACTCCATGGAGCAGAGTCCTACAGAAGCTGACAAGTCCCGAGTTAGTCAGGAAATTCCCCGCGATTTATGAAACCCGAAAGTTAATCACCGCATTCACAACAGCCCGCCATCTGACCCTATCCTGAGCCAGACCAATGCAGTAGATGGACCCCATCCAACTTCTTGAAGATCCATTTTAATATTATCGTCCCATCTATCCGTAGGTCTTCCAAGTGGTCTCTTGCCCTCATGTCTCCATGCCAAAACCCTCTATGCATGTCTCCTCTCAATAATACGTGCTACATGCCCTGCCCATCCCATTCTTCTTCATTTGTTCAGGCAAATAATTGGTGGGGAGTATAGATTGTACAGCCAGTAGTCTTACAGTATTCTGCTTTGCCCTGTTACTTCGTCCCTCTTAGGCCCAAATATTGTCTTCCCAAGTACTGTGTTGTCGAACACCCTACCTACACATTTTGCATGGAAGACATGATTATTTGTATGAATTCTTACACCCCATAGAAGATCGTGACAAGATTTCAAGCAGTGTTCTCCATGACAGAGTGCACTTGAGTGTCAAGATGTTCTTTGCTTTCAGAATATCACACACATTTATGGTTTACATATAAATGTAATTTTATTTATGCCCATAGATAAAGTGCAGCCTCCCCTGCCTCAGGTTTTATGAAACTTGTAATTCTGCGGCAGCATCATATGCAGATCTCTGACAAATTTCACCCAGCTCGCACAGTAAATGTGGAATGTACAGATGTAAATACATTTACACTCATAAGTAAAGTATGGTTTCCAGTGCACCAACTTTCATGAAACTTGGTCACATCTTTGCCGAATTTTCTCTGTGTTGTACAAAAACATTTATAATAGGGCAAAATTTTATTCATCCCCTTGGATAAAGTGTGGCTCTCACTGCACCGAATTTCATGAACCACATATTAGCGCATTGACATCCTTTGGACATCTATACTGAGTTTCACAGAAATCCATTAAGAAATGTGAAAAGTATGGGTATAAATCCATTATGCTCCTACGTAAAGTATGGATGTTTCTAAGCTGATTTTGCCCTACAGTGTTCTAAAGAATTTTTATTCTGTATTCCATGAAAATCCAACCAACCATTTAGTTGCTATTACTAGGTCATGGACAAACGAATGTGTTATCATCGTAAGGTGATCTGTTTTTACTTTGTAAGAGTACCTGATAACAGTAGCTCTCGGTTCAAGTAGGCCTACTGCATAAGTAGTTTTTTTTTTCTATGCATGTGCTGTAGGAAGATGGTGCATATTTTGCTCCACATCTTTGCTGTCGTTTGTCTTTAATCCCACTTTTAAGTGGCACTGAATAAGGCCAAAAGGAAAGATTTCAGAGAGAGGAAGTGAAAAAAAAAATTGTTTTTCAGTGGTAAGTGAAAAAGAGGAGAAAAATAAGTTAATAAGAGGATAAAAATAAGCAAGTTTATGCCCAATAAGAACTGCTTTGTAACTAGTGTACATGCATGCACATAAAACTGTGACACGCTTTTAGACTGGCTCCTTAGTTCCCTTGCTCCTTTCTTCATGTTTCCTCATGTTTCTTGTTTGTTCCTTTGTTCATTCGTTCCTTTGTGTTTTTGTTATTAAGTTTATGGTAATTGATGGTGATGCAGCGTAATGAAATGTGGGCTGGACTGATTGTTCTCTTCTGCAAGCCGTTTAGAACTTCTCTGCACATAATCCTATTTTTTCATTCAAATGTATGTTGTTCTCTCTACTTGCCTATACACATTCACAATTGCTTGCTGGTAGAACGTACAGCTGCAGGAACCTGCAGCAGTATGTCAGACACATGTTTTTCATATTTAAGAGATTATATTCTTGCACCAGTATATTTTATATCAACTTAACAAGCAGTATTCTCATTTACTACATGTGGTTAGTTTTTTACCATATGTTTCCATGTTACATATTAATACAACATAATATGAGTATGACACAATTTGACATAACAAAATATAGATGAAGGATGTACTGGTCATCGTCTTCGAATTGCTTATTTTTCTGCTCATGAAGAGCAAGTGGAAGGTTGTTTGTTGCTCAGGTTTTACAGGAGTGTAGACTCCACCATCTTGTTTGTGTTCCTTATGTTATTGAAATGTCAAGGAAAGTAAGGAACAGAATAATTTTAAAGGATAAGAAAGAAGTGTTTTAGCACTACCCTTCTTTATTGGGATGCTTAGATGGGATTATTTGTAGTGGTCATGTTGTAAGTTCTGTTTACTTAACTTTAAGAACGAAACTTATACAGCGAACTGTTAACATTAATCTTTGAAACTTTACTTGACATGTTTTGCAGGCAGTCGTGTCCGATGTTGTGTACGTATAATGCAACCTACAAATAGTATCCAGCTTAACCTGTTTCTCACTATAGCAAGGGAAACTAGTGTATCTTGTTTTCCGTTCTCACTGTTTTTATTCATATCCTCTCAAGGGTAGCATATTGTTACAGCATTTATGAATTAAATCTTCTCATTGCTGCAGAATCATGAGGAAAGTGTTGATGGTCGGCACTGGGATAAATCGCCACTCAGTGATGTCGAAGCGGCAGTTCCAGCATTCAATGGGAATGATTTTCCCCTACTAAAGAAGAAAGAAACTATAGCAACAGATAACAAACATCATAAGTCCTATATTAGACCAAAGGACCCCACTGCACTGTCAACTGGAGACATAAGCAAGAAAATTTCACATAATCCTATCAGGAAAACAGTAAACCTTCCATGCTATGATAATTATGGGTATGTGTACAAAGTTGTTATGTGTTCCAGAGATCATAATTATTACTTTCATTTATATAAAATGTTCCTTGGTACAGTAACATGAAAGTGAACCCTCAACTTAGAAATTAAGTTGCCAGGTTGACAGGGTGGCTAAATTTTGTATGTTGGCACTTAATGTTTGTGGCAGTAGGAAACTTGCTTAATGTCACTCTTGTGGGACCTTTTATTTTGAGGTGGCTCTTGAATTTTTAAAAGTGTGTGCATCTGGAATGTGCCATCTTGTAGTCTGGTAGAAATTAACAGTGTTTCAGAGGACCCTGCTTTGTGTACCTTCAGGGTAGATTTTTGAATGTGAAAATGTGAGCACTGAAATTTGTAATTCACATAACGATTTACAGGCTTTGTAATCAGCTGACTGGAATCAGAGAAATTGTTTTTCTTGTATTTCATATTACATGTCAGTTTATTTTCTGGTGTATTTTTGAGAAAATTGATGGGCTTGAGTTTTACCTCAAAATGTAAATTATAGTTTTTATTGGCCTCATGAGGAAACAAAAATACACCTGCACACAGCTATTAGTATATGGACCCCTTACACCAATTCCCATACAAATCTGTTCTGTAGTTGCAATATGTGAAATATACAGACACAATGTCCCCATTATACATTAATTTTATACTGATGATTACTGTCATTTTGGATGTAATACCATATAGTCTGGTATAACCTTTCTCCAAAACAGTACTTTTGTATTAGACTGTGCAGCATCATATCCTGCCTCCATCTGCAGATTAATGAGATGAGAATGTTGGATTCTTACATAACTTTATTCCATTTTGGCAAAGAATGCATAAAACTACATATTTGTGTACTTGCTGCTATAGTCTCTAATGGGGATGCGAGTACAGAGAGATGGATTTTCCAGTAAATGTTCTGAAACGGAATGTTGTTATTTGTATGGAGAATAAATGTTGTCTGGGGTTTAAACTCAGTCTGCAACTTTTAATTTGCCTTTCTCAACATTTCGTTTGTTAGAGGAGTCTTTAATACAAATGAATATTTAATGTGTAGTATCTGAGCATACCTCACACAGCATTCAATATTTGTAGTTACACATAATATAAGCAGCTGTGCCCTTACAGTCCAGTAATGTGTTATTCAAGAAAATGACTGCTACTACTCTGACTTCAGCTCCCTTCCACTCTGTGGTGCACCTCACAGCAAGTCACAAAGCCTCCCAAGCAACACTTCAATCAAGAGTTATGATTCAGTTGTGTTTGATCCTCTGAGGGTGGCTCCAGAGGATTTTGCAAGTCAGTTGACATTGCTTGACTTGCCAGCATTTAGAGGAATCATGCCTGAAGAGCTGGTGAGCTGTGGTTGGAACAAGAAACATAAGTTGACTGTTGCTCCCAATGTTGTGGCATTCACACGAAGATTTAATCATGTGAGTAAAAATTATTTAACTGTATGTGTGTGTAGAACATGGTCTCTCACTCTAGGGGATGACACGTGAATCCAGTCCACACTTGCCCTTCCCGTTGCTGGGTGATCCACTTTAATTTTGTGCTGTCATATTCACCTACATAATGAGGCTTTATCAGTACATTGTATTGCGAACATTTTTTAGTAATTATTTCAGATCTTAGCTGCCTAAAATATTCCTTAATAAGAAGCTCTTGACAATGTAGTTGTAATGGTGTTTTCTGGGTCATAAGATGTGCTACTTGCAGGAAAATTCTGTACACAATCCTGTTGCACTTTATGGTGCAAAGGTGTGTCAATACAACTAAGATTTTAATGTTCACTGGTTAATGGTGGTTATTACATTGCTGGTACTTGGAGGCAGAAAAACAAAGTTTCATTGTTCCTTGCATTAGTTGTTCATTTGCTTGACGTGATAGTCTGTTGAAAATAAACTGGTTCTCCTAATGGGATGTGTAATAAAGATTTTGTATTCTGTATGATTTAAATTAAATGTGATGAGTTGTGTGAAAGAGCACAGTAATGGGGGAGTAAAAAAATATTTTGGTCTACCTGCACGCAAGAAAATAACGCATACATGAGTGGAGAAGGCAAGAGGAAGATTTACAGATGTTAGAGAAGAGTGAGTGCTTCTAATAGACATATTACAGAATGTTCTAACCTATGTAGAAGCTGGGCTGAACTGGGCAACAGAGCATAGAAACAACAGAACTGGTGTGTCTAAAAGAAGTGATTGTTAAAGCATTAAGATGGGCAATTGTACCTGGCATTACTGATTTTGTAGGGAACCAGATGTTACCTGTCCTGAATTCTGTTTCTTAGCAAAGTAGGCAGGATTATTACAATTTCCAAAATGCATAGCAGACTCTTATACTACGTAGTTTCCTACTTATTTTATCTGGAACCTCTTCCCCACCACCCCATGTTTTTATACTTACATTTTTAAATATCCTTGTGTAATTTTTACAGTGGTGCTGTGAATATTTCAGTAAGAATCACACTATGTGAACAAGTGTTGTATTCATTTGTCCTCTTGACTGGTCATTGCCCAATGTGATTGTTTGTACAAACTGAATGTTTTCAGGTCAGTTTCTGGACCGTACAGGAAATTCTAAATGGTTCTTCAGCTAAGCACCGAGCAGAAATATTGGGCCACTTCATACGAATTGCAAAGAAACTGTATGATTTAAATAATCTTCATTCTCTTTTTGCAATAGTTTCTGCTTTACAAAGTGCATCTGTGTACAGGTCAGTGTTGATATGTTTCTATTCTTGTATTTATTTTGGCAGTAGAACAAGCAGTAACATGTTCTGTTATTACACCATTTCATGTTTGTGTTGTCTAGGTTGAGTAAAACATGGGCATATTTATCAAAGAAGGAAAAACAAACGTTTGACAGACTGGCTGAAGTGTTCTCTGACAGAAATAACTGGCGTAATCTTCGTGACCACATGGAAAGTCTAAAACTGCCCTGTGTTCCATATTTAGGTTTGTGTTGATTAAACTTGCTTATGTAACATATTTGAATATTATGTAATTATAGAAATAAGTTTCCTTTGGATATTTTGTAAATAAGTTAGTTAAGTCAGGTAATCCATAACAATAAAACAATCCAGTACTGTTGTCATTTATGGATTAATGAAGTTATGATAAGGCAACAGATGTAATCACTAAAGATAGTAAGTTTAATTATTTATTCTGATATTTTGATTAAACTGTGTGAGCAATCTGTGTACTGTTATCATAAATTTTGATTATGTTAAATTTTTCATCAGTTTATTAACCATATTATTTTAAAGAAACTTAGTACTGTTACATTCCAATCCTGTGTTATTTCACCCCCCTTCCCTTCTTCCACATGTGTGGTTACATTTTATTTGCTGTTGATCTGTACTGTAATTATATAATGCACCATTAATTCTTGTGCCATTTCTTTGTCATTTCAGTTTTGGATCAGCACACCACGATTTTGCATAGCAGTTCACTTGGCTTGTTGTGAAGACTAAATACATCAAGGCCTTATTTTATGCCCGTTTGTTTTACACCTTTTGTGCTTTAATGCTTCTTACCAATTTACACCACTTCCAATTTATGTCCTTTCATGTTCACTTTAATGCTTGTTGACTGGTTTTATTTCCCTTTATATAAGTCTTTTTTCCTTATGGGAATATCATTTTGATTTATACCTTTTGATTTACACCCACTTTTTCCAGAACACAATTAGGGCATAAAACAAGGCCTTCTATTATTGGACCTAATTTTTACACATTATGATGCTGAAACATATAGAATAATCTAAACTCATTATGGTCATTGAAGACTGTATCTCATATTTTAAAAGGACATTTTTTAGTTTGAACAAGGGAGTGTACTGCTTACAAGTAATTGTTTCCACTTGGGACAGTGTGAAATACCTTACACATTAGTGCATAATTTAAAATTAATTTTGAAGAATTGTATGTTGGGTATTTTTCGTGCAAATGTTGCTGTTTTTTTTTCACACAATTAAAAGGTTATCTGATGTGAGACTACTGGATTGTGTCATAGTATTGACTGCCTTATACTGACTTATACTATATGTGCACTTCCCAGGGGGATGATATGGTGCTTCCATTTCCACACCTTTGTATTTTCAAGCATGTTGCTGTGTAAAGGAAGCTGGATCTACACCCCTGAAAATATAAAAGTCATATCATACATTAAGCCCAGTGCTTAGCATTTAATGGTATTCTGCCCCTCAGATTAGCAAATTCCTTATTTGCAAAGGACATAATCATGTTACTGTAAAAGAATAATGGATGTCAGTTCAGATAAAGCGGCTTGAGCATTAGTACTTCATCTTGTATATCAGATCAGCAAAAAATATTGTTGTTATTTACATGATATCACATGTACTGAACAGATTGTAAAAGCAGTAACACATGTGGCTTGTATTCAAGAGATACCTGGTGTCAACTTTGGATGTGCCTCCAGTGGTCGATTTTGCTCTTTCTGGGTGAATCCCATGAAAGTGCCTAGAAATTTATGATTGCTGCTTTATCTGCAGTTTTTCCCAATTCACTGTACATAATTATCCTTGCATCTTATTTATTGCTACAGAGTGACAGCAGTTTTTATGCACAGGTTTGTTCCTGACGGATCTCACATACATTGATATGGCTCATCCTCATTCTGGTGGTCTTGAATCAGAGCAGCGGCGGCACAAAATGAACAACATTCTCCGAGTGATCTCAGATTACCAACAGTCTGATTATTCCCATCTAGTTCACTTGCCCCACATACAAAACTATCTGCGTAGTGTACGGTATATTGAAGAACTTCAAAAGTTTGTCGAAGATGACCAGTACAAGTAAGCTGCACCAGATATTAGGCCCATTTCATCAGTTACGCATTGCACAAAATCAGAATCTTCCATATATCTCTTTCGTGTCTGTTTTGTTGTTTATGTCATCTCATGGATCACATCATTGTTTATTAAGCATGTTTGTTTCATGTTTTTTTTTCCCTTCTGTCATGTAAATTATATAATTGGTGACATTTTAACACTTTAATTACTTTATTTTAAAACTGAAGACAGTTGTAAAATCATTTCATGCCAGCCAGTAGAATGGTTTTCCTTTCTTTGGAGTTACAGTATTGTGATACCCTTTGCCCTGTAACAAGGATATACTTGTAGTATACATGATGACAAAAAAGTATATTAACAGGGAACTGTTTTGCATTTATTGAACAGCAAAAATTTTATCTATACTTATTATTTTACATATTATTGAAGTGATTAATGAACAAAGTGCAGTTAACTCTGTTGCATTATTATAATATAAAATTTCCTGTGACAGTCTTATCAGATTATGGCATCACAATGCCATATGTATGTTTAATGGCCTGTGTTAATCTTTGTCGTGAGGTAATTGATTTAAATGAGGTTTTTGCCCCATCCCACTTTTCAAAATAGTCTTCCAGACTCAAGACTACATACAATTTGAAGCTCTCACACTGGTGTATTTGAGGATTCAGTTCTTAGGGTTTTAAGACTGTGTCAGTGGGTGAGTCATTCCTGATGTTTGGAGGGACATAGTGCCATTGTTTTGAAGGGTAAAGCAATCAAAGCAGAATATCATCTTGGATTGTTGACCCTTCTAGGCAAGACTGCTAAAATGAACTTTCTTTTTGTTTCTTATTTTTGATACCCAACTGTTTGGAGTCTCAAGGTGAGACTGCTAGGTTGCATTGACATGGTGGACACCAATTACCCAGTGATGCAGCACCCCATCCCAGAAAAGTTATGCTCTTAGACACGAGGAAATGTTTCATCTCGCATTCATGTTTTGTGATGTCAGTACACAGAACTGTGCTAGTTGCAGCTGTTGTGGACTTAACGTGAAATTAAGAGGCAGATGTTTGGTTTATAGAGGGTTTTCACAGAACTGATGATAACAAAAGTTAATATTTGTTAGTGGTATATCACTGTATAACAATGAAGGACCGTTTGTGTAAAAATATTAATATTGCTTCCACATTGATACGAACACCACCATGTACTACGTGACAGAGTATTATAAATTTAATATGACAGGATGACATTATCTTATTTCAAAGAAGTAGTTCAGAACTTATTGAGAGATTTCATGTACAATGAATGGAGAAGTTATATTATGTCACACAAAGTGACAGAAAAGGAGGAGAAATTGCATTTGAAAGGTTTCTGGGCTTTTGAAAATGTGATATATATTTCATCTACTTAATTGTAGCAACGAAATTTTCAAATCTTTGTTACTGATACTGTCTTAATATGGTTGCAGACTGTCTCTAAAGCTGGAACCCCCCTCACCTGCTCCAAGCTCTTCCAGCTCAAAAGAGTCAGTAAGTGACACTGTGACTTCAGTAGCCTCACTGAATCTTTCTCCTGCTAAGGGTCTGTCATCAGGCTCTCTCCGTCTCCAAACAACAGCAGCAGGAGCTGCCAAGTTTGTGCCAACCCATAGGAAGTGCCGTAGCTTAGGAACCAAGTGAGTACCATGCCACAGTGTTAGGTTGCCTGAACTGTCAACCACATCCTGTTACTAATACTGAACCTTCAACCCTGCCATCTGTTGTTTGCTTCTTCAGTTTGTTCTTTTATATTAACATGACCATGTCGACATCAGAATGTCACAGGGTTGCAAAACTCTTAACACTCAATATGTCTCTGGATTCAATCCTAACCATTCTGTATATTAAGTCAAGTTTATTGCTTATGATTAGGTGGTGGAACTCTTCTAACATTCTTGATTTCAAACTTTTGTTGTGTTGTGAATATTGTTTTCTTTGTGGAAATAAAATGCCAACTAGATGCAACAGAGGTTTTTATTGCAGATCTTATTGCTTGCTCAACATGTTTCGGGCACCACTATGCCCATCAT
>JGI20166J26741_11634362_pt1 | contig 11381 bp, 8 predicted proteins | sample TergutCu122P5_FD_26741 | JGI IMG/M metagenome (IMG submission 26741) | reverse complement strand
TTGTAGGCGATGGCCCAGCGCGGCGCGCGCATGGTCGCGCCCAGTTGCGCCTGCGCGCTGAAGTCGTCGACCTTGACGACCACGCCGTCGATCTCATAAGCCAGGTCAAAACGGCCGGTCAGCGCGCGTTCGCAGAAGGCGCGGACCTCGGCGGCGGTCGCGACCAGGCGCACATCAGGGTTGACGTGGAAGCCGGCTTCGGTCAGCGCCTGCAGGAAATCATGCTGAGTCTCAAGCGTCCCGAAGGCGAGCGCCTCGCCATCGCCTGCGCGCGCGTACATGAAGGTTGCCAGATCGCGCCCGGCGGTGACCTTCGGGTCCTTCTGGCGCAGACTGCCGGCCGCCGCGTTGCGCGGATTGGCAAAGACCGGCTTGCCGGCGGCTTCCTGCGCTTCGTTGATGCGCTCGAAGCTCGCCTTGGGCAGATAGACCTCGCCGCGTACTTCGATCTCCGGCTGGTCAGCCAGCAGCCCCGGCCGCAGGCGCAGCGGCACGTCACGCACGGTGCGGATGTTGGCCGTAACGTCCTCGCCAACGCGACCGTCGCCGCGCGTTGCCGCGCGCACGAGTTCTCCGCGCCGGTAGGTCAGGGCAATCGAAGAGCCGTCAATCTTCAGTTCAGCGATGTAGCGCGGCGCGCGGTCCAGCGCCTCAGCCGTGCGCTGCATCCAGGCGTCAAGCTCACCGAGATCCATGGCATTGTCAAGCGAGAACATCTTCGCGGCGTGTTCGACCGCGGCGAACTGACTGTCCGGCGTTGTCCCCACCCGCTGGGTCGGCGAGTTGGGCGTGATGAGCTCAGGATACTCCGTCTCAAGCACAATCAGCTCGCGCATGAGCGAGTCGTAAGCCGCGTCGCTGATCTCCGGCGCGTCCTTTGCGTAGTAGAGGTAGCTGTAATGCTCCAGCTCACGCCGCAGCTCATCGATGCGTCGGGTCGCTTCCTCGCGCGTCATCGCGCGGCCACCTCCAGCTTGGCGGCAAGCAGCTCGGCGGCGCCGTGTAGCAGCTCGCTGACGGTCGGGTGCGCATAGACCGTGCGCAGGAAGTCAGCAACCGTCATCTGCGCAGTAAGCGCCCCGGCGGCGACGGCGATGAGCTCGACGGCGTGAGCGCCGACAATCTGGCAGCCCAACAGCTCGCCCGTCTGACGATCGGCGATGAGCTCGACATAGCCCTCGCTCTCGCCCTCCGCGAGCGCCTTGCCGTTGCCCGCATACTTCAGCATACCCGAGACCGGCGTGTAGCCCGCCTCCTTCGCAGCGGCGCTGTGCAGGCCGACCGCCGCGATCTCCGGCAGCGTGTAGACGCAGGCTGGAATCGCGCGATAGTTGATAGTCGCCGCAGGCGCCTCGCCGGCCAGCGCCGCCAGCGCGTTGCGCGCCGCCGCGCGGCCCTCGGCTTCGGCCGTGTGCGCGAGCATCATTTTGCCGATAGCGTCGCCCACTGCGTAAACGCCGCCGATGTTCGTGCGAAAGTACTCGTCGACCTTCAAAGCGCGCCGGTCGTACTCCAGCCCCAGCTCCTCAAATCCAAAGCCCGCCGTCCGGGGAACGCGTCCAACCGCCGAGAACAGTACGTCAGCCGCAAGCTCGCTCCCATCGGAAAGCGCCGCGACTACCCGCCCGCCGTCGGCTTGGCGAGCTGCCTCCACAGACGTACCCAGATGCAGCTGGACCCCTTGCTCGCGCAGTGCCGCCGTCAGCATGCGCACTACCCGCGCGTCAAAGCCAGGAAGCAGCGACGGCGCCAGCTCGACGATGTGCACGGTCGAGCCAAAGGCCGCGTAAGCGCAGGCGAACTCGACGCCGATGACGCCACCGCCCACGATGATGAGTTCGCGGGGAAGCTCGGTCAGCGCCAGCGCGTCGTCACTCGTCCAGACAAAGGGCTCGGCGAGCGCCGGCAGGATCACCGGCTCGGAACCCGTAGCGATGATGACCGCGTCAGCCTCGTAGGCAGTCCCGTCCGCAGCAACTGTCGTCGGACTGACCAGCCGCGCCTGACTCGAAACAACCTGCGCCTTCAACCGCCGGGCAGTCGCCTCAAGCTGGCTCACCAGTTCGTCGACCACCGCCTCCTTGCGACTGCGCAATGCGTCAAGATCGACCCGGACGGCCTCCGCCCCCGGCGCCCCCAGCACTGCAAACTCCCCCGCACGCGCCAGATCGCGCACCACATGGGCGCTGCGCAAAATGGTCTTCGTAGGGATACAGCCCACATTGAGGCAGGCGCCACCCAGTCGCCGTGACTCGAAAAGCGTGACCTCGGCGCCGGCGGCCGCAGCCTCAAACGCCGCCGCGTAGCCCCCCGGTCCTCCTCCGATGATTGATATTTTCGGCATTGGTACCTCTCCTTGAATTGTGTCGGCAACCACAATAAATCTGTCGTTCCTAGTATACCAGCGCCCTTATTATGTCCGTAAAACTTGAACTTCTGAAGTACAAAAGCTTGCGTGCAGGTGACATCGTAACCTTGCAGCGGGTTAGTGACAGCCACCTTTGTCACACTTCTGAGGGAAAGGGGTTCTCTTACTTTGGGCGGTCGGTAAGGGGGCGAACCGCCTGGGTGATGGCGGCGGCGGTGGCGGGGTCGTTCATCGTGTAGAGGTGGATGCCGTCAACTTTGTGGTCAATCAGATCGAGGATCTGACGTGTCGCGTAGTCGATGCCGGCGACGCGCATTTCCGCGTCGTTGTCGCCGTAGCGTTCGACCAGCGCGGCGAATTCCGGGGGGATGTTCGTGCCGCAGAGCTCGACCATGCGGGCTGCCTGGCGCGCGTTGACCACGGGCATGATGCCGGCCTGGATGGGTACGGTGATACCGAAGTCCCGGACGCGCCGAAGAAAATCGTAGAAGTGGCGATTGTCGAAGAAGAGCTGCGTAGCCAGCTGACTGACGCCCGCGGTGATCTTGTGATGCAACCAGCGCAGATCCTCCTCCGGGCTGGTCGCCGCGGGATGAACCTCGGGGTAGCAGGCGCCGATAATATTGAAGTAGCCGGGGACGGTCTCTTCGATGAACGCGGCGACCTCGCTCGCGTGGGCGAACTCGCCAGTCGGCGTCATGCCAGACGTCACATCGCCGCGCAGGGCCAGCACGTTCTCGAGGCGATGGGCTGCCAGGCGTGTCAGGAGGCTCTCCATGTCCTTGCGTGTCATGTTGATGCCCGGCAGATGGGCGACCGCCGGCAGGTCATAGGTGTTTTCGATGAGCGAGGCGATCTCGATGGTCGCGCTCGCGTTGGCGGCGCCCCCGCCCGCACCGTAGGTCACCGAGATGAAGTCCGGCGCGAGTTCCTGCAGCGCGTCGACGGCGTCATAGACAACCTGGATGGGCGCCGTCTTCTTCGCAGGGTAGACCTCGAAAGAGAAAACTGTCTTGTGGGCGAATAGTTCGTTGACCTTCATAGGGCGGTGCTCCTCATGCTCTGCGACAGGGGTCGGAAGCGCTGTCTCACTGCGCGTCGTCCGTGCCTGTCATCACGGCGAGCGCCTGCTCGACGGCCTTGACGCAGGCTGTCGCGTTGGCGCCGTAGCCAGCCCCGATGCTCTTCGCCCAGCCGCCGGTCACCACGGCGCCGCCCACCAGCACGGGGACGTTGAGCTGCTCGGAGACGCTGCGTGCGGTGGCCTCCATCGCGGGCATCGTCGTGGTCATGAGCGCCGACAGACAGACCACGTCGGCTGCGCGAGCAGCCTCCAGCACACGATCCGCGGGTACGTCGACGCCCAGGTCGTCGCAGACGAAGCCCTGGCTTTCCAGCAACGAGATGCAGATGTCCTTGCCGATACTGTGGATGTCGCCCTTGACGGTCGCGAACACGACGCGCCCCCGGATGGCCGCGTCACGCTCTGCGGCGGAGAGGTAGGTCTTTGCCTGGTTGGTCGCGGCCTTCATGGCGTCGGCGGCTACCATGAGCTGTGGCAGAAACACGTCGCCACGTCCGAAGCCGTCGCCCAGCTCCTGGATCGCCGGAGTAAGCACCTCGGCAATGATGCGTTCCGGCGTCCAGCCCTGCGCGATAAGCGCGTCCACGTGGACCGGCGCCCCGTCGCTGTCACCGCGCATGATCGCGCGGGCGAGCGCTTCCTCAGGAGGAAGCGTGACCTCAGGGTCTTCCATAGCAGCTGTCTCGTCTGCCGCCTGCGGGTCGAGCGCGCGAGCAAGCAGCGCCTGGAGTTGAGCGCGGGCCACGGCGCTGTCGGGCGCTATACCCGCCGCGCGGGCGGCGTTGATCGTGGTGACCGCCTCGCGCATGACTGAGTCGTTAGGGTTGACGATACCCGCGTTGAGTCCTTCGGCTGCGGCCGCAGTCAGGAACGCCGCGTTGAGCGCCGGACGCCCGGGCAGGCCGTGGCTGACATTGCTCACACCGAGCAGCGTAGCCAGACCGAGTTCCTCGCGCACGGCGCGGGCGGCATCCAGGGTCACGGTCGGAGCCGCGGCATCGGCGGCGGCGGCCATGACCAGGCTGTCAACCAGCAGGTTTTCCGGTACGATGCCGAGCAGGGCGGCCCGATCGCGCACCTTGCGCACCACCGCGACGCGCCCTTCGGCCGTGGCGGGGATGCCGTTCTCGTCAAGCGCCAACACCACCAGCGCCGCGCCGTAGCGCTTCGCGAGCGGCAGGACGGCTGCCATCGAGGCAGCTTCCCCGTTGACGCTGTTGACAAGCGCCTTACCGGGATAAAGGCGCAGCGCGCGCTCCAGCGCAACCGGATCGGTCGTGTCGATACAGAGCGGCACGTCGCAGCCGGCGGACAGCGCCAGCACCAGGCGCGGCAGGATATCTGCGGCGTCGATGCCCGGCGCGCCGACGTTAACGTCGAGCAGATCGGCCCCAGCCTCTGCCTGAGCCGCCGCGTAGTCGCGCGCCACGCTGAAGTTCCCTGCCTGCAGGGACTCGCGCAGCTCGCTCTTGCCGGTCGGGTTGATACGCTCCCCTATCAGCCGCAGAGGGGCCGGGTCCATTTTGTCAGGTGAGGAGCCAGACTTGACAGGGGGGCGATCCTGTCTGTCAAGTCCAATAGAACTTGACAGACAGGACCGCCCCCCTGTCAAGTCTCCGATAACCGTGGTCCGGCGCGGGCCGGCAACCACCAGGCCGTCTATGCCGCGGCCTTCGACCAGGCGTACTTCCCGGCCGCTGATCTCGTCGGCGATCGCAGCGATATAGGGCGCCGTGGCGCCGCAGCAACCGCCGACCATAGAGGCGCCCGCCTCCCAGGCAGCGACGGCGAAGCGCGCGTAGTCTTCGGGCGTGCTGGGATAGACGGTCTCACCGCGCTCGTCCAGGCGCGGGATCCCCGCGTTGGGATAGGCCGCAACCGGCAGACGCGTGGCGGCAAGCATCTCCCGCACAAAGGGCAGCATCTCGTCGGGCCCCAGGCTGCAGTTGATGCTGAGCGCGTCGGCGCCGGCCGCCTCAAGGATGACCGCCGCCGTGGTGGCGTCAGTCCCGGAAAGATCCATGCGTCCGGAAGCCCCCAGCGCGACACTGGCGATGACCGGCAGCTCCGGGGCAACCTCCTTGCAGGCCAGCAGCGCACAGCGCAGCTCGGCGATGTCGGTGAAGGTCGCCAGCATGAACCCGTCCGGATCGGCCGAGGCCAGCGCGCGCGCCTGCTCCGCGAAGACTTCGAAGAGTTCGTCGAAGCTCGCCTTTCCCAGCGGCTCAAGCACGAGCCCCGAGGGCCCGATGTCGCCCAGCACGTAGTGCGGCCCCGCCGCGCGCGACAGCTTGATCGCCTGGCGGTTGATGACCTCAAGCGAGTCCTCCAGCCCGAACTCAGCCAGCTTGGGACGCGAAGCGCCAAAGCTGTTCGAACTGCAGACGTCCGCGCCGGCTAACACATAGTTGCGATGGATCTGCGTGACGAACTCCGGCTCGATCAGGTTCAGCTGCTCCGGCATGATGTCGGTGAAGCCTCCGCGCTGCACCATGGTGCCCTTGGCGCCCTCGAACACCAGGACGTTGACGCCCAGATCCGCGCGCAGATCATTCATGGGAGTCCTCCGCCGTCGCGCCGTTGCCGGCGCCCCTGTCCGCGCACAGCGCCGTCAGCTCCACGTCGTCGTCGCTCAGCAGCAGCTCCATCAGACTCGTAGCCGGATCAAGCATCACGCTCGTGCTACCTGCCTCGTACTCGTTGTACGAGCTGACCGGCAGCTCGCTCTCCGTGATACCCGTGCCCCACAGTATCCACGGCACCGGGTCACCCGTGTGCGTCATCAGTTCAATCGGCGTTGGGTGATCCGGCATCGCCAGCACGCGCACGCCCTCGCCCGCCGCCTCGCTCTGCTTCGCGAAGGTCAGGATGCGCGTCATCACCTGACTGTCGATCTTTTCCAGCGCGGCGATCTTGCCGGAGATCGAGCCCGCGTGGCCCTCCTCGTCCGGCGCCTCTATGTGGATGACCACGAGGTCATGGTCCGCGAGCGCGTCCAGACTCCCGTCGGCCTGTGCCACAAAGTTGTTGTCCAGGCCGTCGGTCACACCGTCGATGTCGAGGCGGTCCAGGCCGAAGAGCACGGCCAGGCCGCCCAGCAAATCGACGCCGGAGGACAAGGCCGCCGTCTTCCCGAAGCGTTCGGTGAACGAAACCAGCCCCGTCGGCGCCACCCCAGGCCAGAACGGCCAGAGATCGGTGCAGGCGCGCAGGCCGTGCGCCACGCGATCCAGGTTCGCAGGCAGCGTGGGCAGCAGCTTGTGGGCGCGCTCCATGAAATTGAGCAGCAGATCGGCGCCCGCGCCTCCGCGTGGCAGACGCCCGTCGATCGGCTGACCCGTGATGTCATGAGGCGGCGTGAACTGCACATCCAGCAGCTCCGAATGCCCCTTGACTACCAACAGGTGGCGATAGGCGATGCCCGGATGCAGGGTAAAGGTGTCGTCGTTCAGCGCAGCAGCCAGTTCGCTTATCAGCGCGCGCGAGGAGGCGGTCTCGATGTGGTCGCAGGCGTAGCTCGACATGAGGCCGTCCTCGATGATGAGTGTGTTGACGCGCAGCGCCACCTCGCCTGCGGCCAGCTCGATCCCCATGCCGGCGGCTTCAATCGCGCCGCGCCCGATGGCGTAGCGCACCGGGTCATAGCCGAGAATCGAAGTGCAGGCCGCAGCGCTACTGGGCTCGAAGCCCTCCGGCACCGTGCGCGCCAGACCGACGCGCCCCTGGCGCGCCATCAGATCCAGCACCGGAATGGCGGCCGCCTCAAGCGTAGTCTGCCCATCGTAAGGCGTACCCGTATCAGTCAGCAGGCGACCAGCCGCCCCATCAAGTATGACAACGATATATTTCATGGAAACCTCCTGGTTCAACACTTCAAGTATATAAAGTATAAAGCATCCCCCTCTCAGGAAAGCGAGCGAACTTCGCGCCAGATGCCTGCGACAAAAAATAAACAGGGGTGGTCGGATACCGACCACCCCTGTTCGCCGCTTATATAATGATCCCTTACTTGAAGAGGAAGATGTAATCGGACGGATAGTCGGCTACTGTGCTTTGCACAAACTTCCCGTCCCCATCTACGTAGGCCAAGTGTGGACGACCCGCTACACCGATAAACGGCGTGGCGCCTCCGCGCGCGTCTATCGATGCCTGGTCGGTTGGAACATGACACTTTATACACACTGCATCAGATATGTTGCCGCCGTCCACGTGAACTGTGCCAACAGCATCAGGTATCACCTTGAAGGATTTGTCGACGCCCAGCTGTGCCGCCGCATAGTAGGAAGCTTGATCGTTCTTCCCCGCGTATTGCAGCACCTCCATATTCACCGACGCGATGTCGCTTGCATACATCCACAGGTTGCCACCCACAAGGCCGGTCGCGGTACGGATACCGTCCGAATTCCACTCATAGGCTTGAACGTTGATATTTCCGTGCGGGAAGGCCGTTGAGTTAGTCGCGATGCCTACCGCGTCATGGCACTGGTCGCAGCCAAAGGAACGCGCAGAGCTATTGGCGATAAGAGTGGTCTCTGAAGTACGGTAACCTCCTGCCAGACCACCCGGATGACAGGGTGCGCAGCTCGGCGAAAGCAAACCGCTATCCGACAGATCAGTATGCCCCACCATGCCGGAACTGTGTCCCGTGAAGCTGGTGGTGTTTCCGTCCGGATCCAATTGGTTGGCGTCGGAGTAGCCCCAGGCGTTTACGACGAACTGACCACTGTTATGACAGCCGCTCTTTGCGCAGGTATAGCCCGTCGCCGTCGATTTCGCCGCAGCGAACTGCGCCGCATTGACGACGCCAACTGGCAGTGTGCCATCAGCCGGAGCAGGAGTTGTCCCGTTCTGGAACCAATCCGCACCCAGTCCGCCATTGGGAACATTGTAGGTAATCGTTTTTGGGTTGACATTGCCATTGCTAAAAGCCTGTACGATTGCCGCATCCTTGTCAGAACCCAGCATCCAGGCGTTCATAGCATGAAACTCTGACGTGCCGCTCCCATGAACGCCGCCGGTATGGCAACTTGTGGTGCAGGTGGCAGGGGTGCCGTCACTCGCAACCGTATGCGGACCCGCCGCACCGGTGCTCGGATCGCCCCACTCGATAAGCGAGCTTGCCGACCCGCCGCCCCAGGTGGTATGACACATAACGCAGGAGTCATCACCCAAGGTGAGATACTTGTTAATCAAAACGCCGTTGGCGTCTTTCCCAAATCCCTTTGCGCGGTGAACCGAATGGCACACGACACACTTCACGGTAGACGTCACATAACCGCCGTGAGGACCGGCAGCCTGCAGAGCCTGCGATGTCGCGTCACCATTTGCCGTATTGAGCGCCACCGCGCCGCTCCAGGAAAGATACCCAGGATTTGCGGGGTCGCCGCCATTCAAAAACGCTCCGGCGTAAACGCCCTGCGTTGCGCTGACAGCTACCCACTTGGCAGTCAGCGTCACATCACCGGTTACCGGTGCGAAGAAGTTAAAAGGAGTAGCCCCGTTGTACCAACCCTGAAACGTCGAACCAGTCAGGGCAGGCGAAGCAGGCGGGGTCACCTTCTGACCAAGAATAACCATCTGAGCCGTCGGCGCCGGTGCGCCACCGTTCGCATCAAAGCTTACCGTAGCCTGCCAACCCGCATAGAGGATAAAGTTGCTGATAACCGGAGCACTGAAATTGTATGGCAGCCTGCAGTTAACATCGCTGTACCAGCCAGCAAAGGTATAGGAGCCATTTGTCGGAGCAGCAGGCTGCGTGACCATGTTACCGCTCGGAACAGTCTGCCGGGTCGTCGTAGGATTGGTAGCACTGTCATTATTGTTGAAGATAACGGTATAGGCAGTGCCGCCGCCCGCCGGAAGATCCTTGACAATCGTCATCCCGTAAAGTGTCGCCCAGCTGTCATACGCCGTCGTGCCCGCCGGAACATGAACCGTTACCCCGACAGGGATGCCAGCAAAGCTACCGACGGCAGGATCGGGGTCGACAAGAGCTGGAGGCACCGTCCCCCGGAAGGTCATGCTCGTCAGATTAGGCGCACTGTCAAAGGCGCTAACATCAATAGAGGTCACAGAAGCAGGGATGTCAATACTGGTAAGTTGCGCAGCATAAAACGCCTGATAACCGATCGCCATAAGCCCCGAAGGCAAAACTACACTGCCTGCGTTTGACTCAGCAAAAGCCAGCATGCCTACCCCCGTTGCCGCGGGGGGAACGGTCACTGAAGTAAGACCACCCGCAACTCCGATGATAATCCCTGACCCATCAAGCAGCACGCCCCCGCTGGCCGAATAATTCGGATTACCCGGAGCCACCGTAAGCGAAGCAAGCGAGGTAGTCCCCGCAAATGCGTAACCGCCGATTGAGGTCACGGTGCTCGGAATATTCATGCTTGTAATGCCTGACAGGAAAAAAGCTGCGTCGCCAATGCTCTGCAGACCTTCAGGAAGCACCACATCGGTCACCAGGTCACAAGAGTCGAACGCAGAGTTCCTGACACCGATAATCGTATAGCCGTTATAGGTAGCCGGCACCGTATAGGATCCTGAGTAAGGGGCGCCCGAAGACATCTCGACGACCGCCTGACCAGGGGCGACTATCGTGTACTCAAGCCCCTGTCCATCGGCGAAGTCCGACGCAAAACAACGCGGCACGAACAGCACCAGCATAAACAGAAGCGTAAGCGCAATAACTGCGCCCACTAGAAACGCTGGGTTGATCGAAGAAAAACCCCGCTTCAATTGGATATCACTGTTCATCTGATCCACTCCTCAAAAATCAGCAGGCAGTCTCACCCCCATGTCACTGCCCGCACGACACCTTCCGTAACAGTACTTATTTTACCCCTGTTCGCATATTTGAACAAGCACATTTTCTCCACAATTTCTTTATTCAGTTTTTCTGCGGTATTGCTGTGGCGCTCTCTACCACCCAGCCTGAAGCGTCTTTTTTGAGGCTGTAGATAATCCGGCTGGTCGTCTGTGTACCCGCGTCCCGGGAAGTCATCCCGGTAGTGCTCGCAGGGATACGGGCGGAAAGCCAGGTTTCATCCGTGATAAGCTTCGCCTTGCCAGGAGTGCGCTCGTCAAGAGAAACCACTCTGGAGGACACCAGCTTCTTCAGCGTACGGGATTTGAACTGCTCGTCCGCTTTGCCCTGAAGTTCAGCCAACCGGGCCGCCTGCCCGGTCATGGTCGACTGGGCCACGCTCACATCCCCGCTGGCAAGCCCCCAGGCAACCCAGTCCGCGTAACTGCGCGCTGCTTTCTCAGGTGAACTCAGGTCGATAGCTGCGGGTTTTTCAACGGTGAAACCTTTCTTTTTGGCGTTTGCCGCATTCTCAGCCTGCTGCGCGCGCTGGGAGGCCCGATGATTCAGCACCAGAAAAGCGCCGACCCCTGCCCCTATAAGAAGGAGCGCCACGACCGCGATACTGACTATTCTTCTTGTGTTTCTCATGTTGCTCCTACTTTCCCGGAGAGTACTCCTCGTTGCCTCAACGCACCAGCAGCCACATCCAGACCGAGCCTGCGCCATACACAATCAGAAACGCGATGTGCTTGATCAGGAGCAGTTGACGCGTATCCTTGCGCTCAGCCCCCGGCATTTCCTGGCGCCAGTATCTCAGGCGCAGGCCGCCGGTTATCATGAGTACCACCAGCGCGCCGATCATCAGCCAGAATATCGCCCACGCCGCGCTCCCTAACACACGGGCCGCTTCCACGGGTACGCCGCGCGCCTGCGTATGCAGGATGCAGATCACCAGCACGCAGGCCGCCCAGGTACCGGTCGCCATGTCATGCAGGAAATTGTTGATGATGCGCAGCTTCACGGCCTATCCGTTCTGCCGGCTGGGCAGGGCTGCAAGTTGCTCTTCCTCGGTAAGATACTCGTCCAGAAGCTCCTTGACCGTCTCAGGCATCTCGCCC
>JGI20166J26741_11634140_pt1 | contig 11382 bp, 10 predicted proteins | sample TergutCu122P5_FD_26741 | JGI IMG/M metagenome (IMG submission 26741) | reverse complement strand
AAGAGTATTATACAGTGGTTGCTGCCTGTGGTATTTGGTGCTGTGGTTTTCAAGCTGTTGGTCTGGTGTGGAGCTGAGGGTTATGTGTCCGGTTTGCAGGATGCTGCAGCATCCTGCAAACCGGACACACCACTGTATAATACTGTTGAGCTCCTGATGATGGGCATATTGGTGCCCAAAACATGTTGAGCAAGCAATAAGATCTGCAGTAAAAACCTCTGTTGCATATAGTTTGCATTTTATTTCCACATATTTTTTATTTCTTTGTCACAAGCCTGCATGCACAAGTGTTTTCCATCTCTGCATGATATTCATGAGTAATTTATGCGTACAGCATTGTATTATATTTTGGAAGAAGTGGCGTTAATTCTTTTTTATTCTGAATAGCTTCAGTTATATGAATGCATGTTCTTATCTCTGTCACAGCTTTTACACTTTCTTCAGTGGATCGTATACAACTGGTTTCTATTAATTACTGTGTAAGCAAGAAATATTTGTTTGTGCTGAGAAGAAATGGTTCTTCCTTTAAGTTATGAATTTATGTATATAATTTAAGATAATGTACTTATTAAATATATTTTATGTATATGTATGCAGTGGAAGGACTCGAGAAAGTAGATGTGAAGATATTTTGATGCAGCATATGTAAATTTTCCTCTGTAAGATAGTTATATTAAGACTGCATTTTTGCAAGAACATAAGGTAGCATAAATGCCATTTTGTGTTACAAAAGCTGATGGACTTTTTCTTGAATAAAAGCTCTTCTGTTGGAGAACTTCACTATGAAACTTTATGACAGAATACTGTATGATTCATTCTAGTGTGTCACATGTTTGTGTTTTGTGGTTTCAAAATGTTTGGACAGATACTTTAGTGACCTGTGTCAAACCTTTCAAGAATTCATTACTGGAGTAAGTGTCTTATAGTCGTCACATTTCCTGTGGCTGTTCATTCCTCTGGTTTCACGATTCATTTTAGTCACCAGAAAGACTACCACCGAGTTCAGTTAAAGGCTGTAAGCCATCAGTTATTCTTTCATTACTTGCATTATCATTGGTTTCACATAAGGTGTGGCAGTTGGTGCAGGCATATGAAATTATTATTTGAGGTGTATTTTTCTTTGTCATGCTAGAAACTGAAGCATAGGTGCTGTGTTTATGCAATAAAATGTGTACTTATTAAAAGCAGTGTTTATGATGGAACACATGGTAAAATTATTATGAGTTTATTTTTACATGTACTAACAGTTGCTTGATTATCTGTTTGTAGTATGGGTTAACACTTAAAGGAGATTCCAGTTTATGATGTAACTTGCACAAATTGCTGATTTTGGTTTTCAGTTCTTGGAATTTGACTAATAGGGCAACTACATTTCACTGTTCCATTAACCAGCAGCATCCACCTCCAATTCCAGCAGTTTGGCCATTAATTTTTTTTTTTTAGGTTATATATACACAGTTTTATGTAAATAGTGATGAAAAAGTAATATGAAGTGTGGCAGGAAATGGCTAGGTCTGTGCTTGATGTTGTTGTGAACACCAAAATGCGCAATAGGTATAATCTCATATCCAGAAAATTAAAATAATCCAGCCCTGGAGGTGTAAGAAATCACAAATTTTACTCTGTGTGTAAAGGGAAAGGGACACAAAAAATTTATAGCTGGTATGGAAACAGTTCATTCTGATAACACAGTTTTGGATGAATTTTACAAAATAGTAATGGAAGAATAGAAAGGACCCTTGATATTACTTTCTCCTATAAAACGAGGTATTGGGCAACATCTCTGTATCTAAAATGTGTGGCTGTGATTAGAAGTAATTGACAACAGTAGTAATAGTAATACTAACGACAGTCATATTTTTGTTATCATGTTCCAGCTGTTACGTTTTGATTTTGATTTTGAAATGTTTGTTTTAAACTGATCATTTTCAGTTTAGAGTTAGAGTTTCAGTTTTGTGGTATCTGACATGCCTATACAAACTGAACATAATATGTGAGTATCTTTCCTACCTTTCTCTGTTGCTGTCCATTTTGCTAAAACATATTACCAAACAGCCTAGTGAATAGGATTGACGTATTATTCAACACATTAAACCTTTTGCTATTAATAAAAAATAATTTCTAAGAAATGAAAATGATCCTTATGTTTTGACACTTAATTTTGTGAACTGGGATTTAATCATTCATTCATAACAACGATGAATGCATGTTCGACACATAAAATTGTTTCCTACGTGATGTAAATGATGCCAAAACATGTAGGAGCAGCATAATCCTTATGTGTTTATTTTAGTACTGAACTGAGGGGTAACATTTTTGAGATCTTGCAGATGTTAGCGCCCCCCCTTCCCCTCTTTTTTAATTAAATAACTTTCACAGCGTACCTGTTTGATTGGTGCTAAATAAAGCTTGGTAACCTAATGGAATATCAGTACAATACAATAAAAACAACTTGTATGGTTTTAATGTGCCTTATGGGTTTTTGAAGCCTCAGTTCCAATCAGTGCCACGATTAAGAATGTATGAAACTTTGCATCTTTCCTCCTTTACATCTTAATGGTGTGATGCTAAGCATGAGGTTCACCTCACCTTTACATAACTCATTAATTATCATAATTCTTAAGGGTGAACTTTTTCAGACTTATTGTTTTTTGAAGCCCTCTCATCTTGTCGTTGCATTGATTAATTTGCTGATAAGTTTGATTCGGGACAACTTATGGGTCCCAGCTGCAAGGGTCAAGCAGTTTGACCCTTGAAAATGGGACAGACATCCAAAAACATCAGTAATTAGGGCTGATTGCACCTAGAAGATGGGACTAATAGGTTGTCTTGAAACTTCCTTAATTAACTACCAATCCACACCGTGTAACATCCCATAAAATATCATCTCGACTGCAGCTGTAACATGAAATTACGTATATCATTTACTTGTGTGATTTGCATGTCTTGTATGACTGAAACAGTTCCCATGGTGTGTACCGGTAGCAGCACACCTGCTTGTGAGCGACGTAGGTTTAGTAACTAGGAACAGTAACACATCCACGGGATCTCTGAACAAACAGAAATGTGGGGTTGGTAGAGACACACTGATTATTCAATGACATAAGTTTAATGATTACTGAAGGACTAAGGAAATGCATAAGCAGCGAACAAGATGATAATATGATAAAGAGCAGTTTTGTTAGGACCATAAGCATACACACTAGGAACCATTTACATTGTTAGAATTTCCAGATTGGTAGATAGATTTATAGGTGACACAATTCAGCCATTATATGCCACAGTTGCCAAATCAATGAAATACAAATTTGAGAAGTAGGTGTACATCCAACCACACAATATCTGCCAGCTACAGGTTCTCTCAGCATACACAGTTCCTACAAAGGTATGTGTCATCACAAAATGTGAAGTTCAAATTATATTAATTATGCTGTGAGAAATAAAACCACACACACTGAAGTTTATCTGTACTGTTATATGCAATGATGACATGTAATTCTTGGTTGAGCTATGTAATTCTGTGCACATGGAGATGTGTGAGACATCTTTTTTGCGTTTACAGGAACAACCACAAATGTCAGGAGCACGGATCTTCAGTGTATGCGACAGGTTTTGGTATGAAGCGTGTGTACAGGATGAAAATTTACAAATTCTTCTTCGGATGTCCAAACCTTAAAGTTGAGGATATGATACATTCTTCAGATGCTGGGCAGTAACCATCCAGTGCTGGAAAGCAGTGTATGACAAGAATGAAGATCAAAGTTGCTTATGCATTCATCATTTTGTTTGGGGGGAGGGGGGGTGCCTATAATGAAGGTGGGATAACAGGTGGTAGTGTTACCGACAGCCATGTCATGGTCGTCATGCTACGTCAGTACCCAATGTGGTCACTGGGATACGCACGTGTATGAATGCTGTCCTTGGAACAGGGTGCGTAAGTCGGCAATGTTGTGGTCGCTATTATCGGTGACGTTGCAATCTATATTTGTATCATCTGTGAAGTATGGAGTCGACCCAAACGTGGTGTGGTAATTTAATGGAGGAAGAGCAGCTATGTGTATAAAACTTTCGGCAGTTTTACTTCTCATTCAGTGTTGTATGTCTATCTCAAACGCTAGAGAATGTACGTACGTCCCGCATGGACCTTGCGTGAAGTGTTCTTTTTTGTAAGTATGCGTTCCGAACCGTTCTCAGGACAGTAAATATGAAGGTTAACAGTCTGGTAGAAAGTACTGTTATGTACAGGTTTTGTGGTTTATTTAGCGTCGATGGTGCCTCGACGGTAAATATGAAGGTTAACGTTCTTACAGGAAGCACAGCGATGTACGGATTTTGTGTTTTATTTAGCGTCTATAGTAGGTGGAAAAGTTTGATAAATAGATGACAGTATTTTGGAGAAACCTGCTGCCTCCATCTTTAGGGTACATCTAGCCCTGAAGGTAATTTAATGGCCTACATTGTGTATACATAATGGGAGAAACGATTTTGCAGAACGCCCCCTTTTCCGAGCTCTACCACTTGCATTGACTCCAAACAATCCTATTCTGTCATCCCACCTTTCTGTAGATTTGACAGGCCAAACACCCTCCAACCGTCATCCTTAGTGGACACATCTCTTCCTCCATATCACTTCAGCATATGCTTGAACCTATTCATTCACTAAGAACATAAGGCATTATGTTCTTCCAAAATGTTGGAACATTTTTAACCACCACACAATTCAGAAATTCAAAGGACATTATTTCATTAACAGGCGCTATGAAAACCCCAGAGCTTATTATGCAGTAATTATTTGTTACTTCAGTTTCTACTGTACTGCATTTTTTGTCTATGTAAGGACAATTGATATACTGCACCATGTACCCAATTTTTTATGTTCTTTGATGTGTACAACTGTTGAAGTGTGGTGCTTATCAGTATTTATTGAATTTTAATGTATTTTTGTTGAATTTATTTAGATGGTGTTAACAATGTTCTGCTAGTCTAGTGTTTCAGTATTTTTGAGAAAGCGTGGATGATCCATAAATATTCATATATCTCCTGTGGTTAGCATCAAATTTCAGGATACAAGTGATTAAATTCTACGAAATGGTTGCTTCTGCTGATAGGTGCTGAAAGTGATTGTGTATTTAGTACTAAATATCACACAATAAAAATAGGTTACCCTGTAATAATAATTGAATGCTTCATAGCATATTTTTGGTATCAGAAGTGGTACAGGTGGTGACTAGGTAAAAAGTGACAGCTGGCAAGTTTTTACTGATGTTCCTTCTGCACTGTAGACACTAGTAGCATTGTGTGTCCTGCTGCAAGTGTTCATGCCTTCATGCCTTGCCCTCGCTACAAAGCATGAATGTCTTATTGTGTACCATTTCTGTCTTCTGCACACCAGGCAAAGTTTAGAAAATCTACTTGTAAGTTCAGAAGGCCAATAGAGCAGGAGTCTGTTTCCTTTCACTGATTTTAATCAAGATAATTGGTCAGCAGAGGGGACTTGCAGCTTAATGTGGTTTCCCAGAGGTGAGACTTGGGGTGGTGTACAGAAGAACCTGTACTCGACCCAACCAGTCTTGAAGTTGAAGACCTATTACACAATACGTAAGGAGGACAACTATATAAACAGAGAAGGTGCTCTATTTTATAGCTGTAGTTTGTGTCATACTGACCAGCCCCTCCTGTACAAATTTCTTAAGTTTGTTGTTGTTATTAGGTTTTGTGAACCTTGCATGTCTTACTTCTTTTACAGACCATTGGAATTTCTGCATTGTGATGATTTAATAGATCATAAGGGTAATAAAACAGCAAAAGAAGATCAAGATGGTTATGGATGTGTTAAGGTAAAGTACCTTATAGTGTTGTATTCATCACTGTTATGCTGCAGGCTGTGGACTATGACATTATTCCTTTCCATACTTTTACACGTTCTGTTAATGTTATGTCTCTGTTAATTTGCTCTTATTACTCAGTGAGGCCAAATTTTTGGCTCTTAAATGTGGTAAGTCTTTCTTTATAGGGGTTAAGTTCCCAAAATATCACAGTATAAAGTGAAACAATATATAATGGTGCATTTTTTCCCCCCTTAAGATTTAAGTACATTCCAGAAACTGGCCATTGTTTAAATTGTTGGTCACTAAATTTTATCACTGTTAAAGTGAAATAGTGTTGTTTGGGGTGAAGTTAAACAAGGACTGCCTTAAGTAAAGAGTGAGGGAAAAACAAAGCTAACATAGAGAGTATCTGTAGCAGTGAAGTATGTGTACTAGTGTAAATAGTGTGAGATGAACATTTTGTAATTACAAGTTAAGAGTCTGTTGGAAGATACTCCTTAATTCTGTGGTGACAGAAGTAGCTATCTTCCCCCCTCCCTCCATTTTCTTTTTCCCACGTAATTTTAACCAGATTTTATGTACAAACTTCTGTGATAACATTGCATTGTGTATGGTAATTGGAAATGTGCTGTTTGTTTGTCAATATTTCTTTTCCTAGTTTGGCGGGTATAGGTATGAAGATGTTGAAAAGGGAAAGAAGAACTGCACAGTACTGCCAGACATTGAATGTCATGGTAACAGAACTTTTGGGCGGGATGGTTTTCCATGTATCAGGTAAGTATCTTTGGTTGATTGCCATACTTTGGCACCAAGGGGCTATAAAACCTTACTGCCACAATAGAACTTTGTACAAATATGTAAATCTGTTTCTGCTGATTACTGTTGTTACAGGTACAGTGGCCACTATTTTGCTACGACCCTCATCTACAGCATTTTATTAGGTTTCTTAGGAATGGACAGATTTTGCCTGGGACAGACAGGAACAGCTGTTGGAAAACTACTGACTTTAGGTGGTGTTGGAATTTGGTGGATTGTTGACATAATACTGTTAGTGACAAATGGACTACAGCCAGAAGATGGAAGCAACTGGAATCCATATGTATAAATAACTGGTTATTGTATATAAAACATTTTACATTATTGGGGGTAAAGAAAATATGGGAGTTCATGTGCTGATTACAAGAATTAAGGTTATGTCATAGTTTCTTATAATGCAACACCATTTGATGTTCAACACCTGCACACAAAAATATATTTCACCTTGCATTTAAATGTCCAACATACATATATTTTATGTTAATGCTATTCAAAATATTCAATTGCGCAGTCAACATAATCTTTCTCTTTTCTTTCACAATTCAACATCATGTAACCATAATAAACACTGCATCCATCTCACAGGCCTTCACAACTAAACATTTTTAGGTTTAAATTCATACTGGTGTTAGAACAAATCCTGATTTTCCAGTTACAAGACAAATAGGAGGAGGAACTAACATCTTTCTTGTAAAATCAGTCAGCATTCATTATTGTTCTTAATTAAATGGTATAAAAATGGACTATATTCAGAACACAGGGTCAAGTTCAAATGTAACTGATATAAGCATAACATATAACACACAGGTAACACTAAAAAATAAAATCACATACTGTAATTTACTTTCTCACAGAGGATCTGTCATGGAATATCAGGCACACACCCGAACTTTTTCACTGGGTGGGGGGAAAGGTGATCCTGAGGCTATGCATAACATGTGATTTTAAAAATTGTGTTATTAAAATCATGTCATAAATGTAACATGGTATGGCAGCTGCATGTTCCAATACTCATGTGTGTACTTTAAATCACAAAGTCTAATCTTCTTCAGTTTTCATTTTCATCTAAGACTTCCTACATTTTTTGTGTTTTTTTCCAAAATCCAGATGAAGTATTCATCAATTTCAGTGACTGATATAGCTGAAGGGCAAATCATTTAAAACATTTGATATCATGTCTACAAAATGATTTTTTCAAGTTCCAATTTGGGGTGGGTGTGTGCCTCTGGAATGCATATAATTGATATAAGCACTATACTGTTACTTTTGTAATAATTACAGTACACCATGGAGACTAATGCATTACACTAACATTTCATTTTGGAGTACTTTCAAAGGAACTATAACTAAACACATGTGAGCCAGTCACTGCATGTGAAAAGGCTTCCAAAGTACCATTAAATACAATACAATGTTACTAAAGCATTTATGAACAGATCATATATACATATAATATATATGGAGATTCCTTGCATGCTCTTGGCCCCAACACAGTTGATTCAGCACCAGAAACGTTTAAAAGGGGAAGCCTTCATTTCCATTAGACTAACACCAGTTCTGTGGTGTAATTCTTAGTTACTAGATGTACCAGGCTTCCATTTGGGGGGCGTTCTTCTCCTCTGCTCCATCGAAAAAATAATCTGAAAGTTTTGCAGGAACTTCAAAATGCATGTAACATCATTCACTATGAATTTACATGACAATACACACTGTAAAGAACACAAAATATGCACCTAGCAGTAAAGTAAAAGCCAATTTGTCCCTGTGCATAACAATTAAGCATCAAACCATGAAGATATATATGTGGCAGTGGTACAACTTCATGCATTCTTAACCTACACCAACAACTGGTCACCTTTATGCCTTAGCATGGGCTTTAGTCCCCAGTCACTACTGGACAGGATGCTGGATGAGCTGTATAGCCAGTCTGGATATATGGCCAAAGTGAAATTTCTGCCTTTTTTTAGCACCCAGTCTGTAGCCAGTTACTATACTGATCAAGGTATCACACTTCATCTGCTCTAGAATTGCGCTAAATAATGTTCAGGTTCTGTTGGCAACACACACTCTTGTGAGTGTATGGTGGGCGCAACCGCTTGTCATTGTGCATTATGCACCTAACATGGTCACTATATGTAGAACACTATACTCAAATGTGGATCCTTTTCTCACATGCATCTTGCATATGTCAGGGTAAAGATGGACAAGTTCATTCACCATCTGATATTAATACAACTTTCACTAAATCCAAAGGTAGCAGCATGTGTTCTGTACTAAATTAACTCCTTGGCATAAAAAGGCACAACCACAAGACTAATAGATATTAGTGTCCTTTGTAACCACTGGGAAATGAAAGATGGGAATTTCTGCAAATCAGCATGACACAAAGTAACTAATAAAGTTTAAAACAAAGCTTAAGTATGGACAGAATTAATAGAACAGTGTCACTGTCACACCACTGATCCCTATACTGTACTTTGCCAGGATCCAAATTCTATAGTGTTCAGATATATCTAATATCAGTGCTGATCTACATACATGTCTCTGTAAATAAGGGAGAAGACAAAAAAGCTACAAAATATTGGTATGAAAAATAGTCCTGCAGGTATAACCAGTTTTGGTTTTTGTCAGTTTATCACTTCTATTGTACACTTACTCTGCTACAAATTCAAGTGGTGTCCAGGTCGAGAAGTCTGCGTTTGGCATCCATTTCCGATTCATTGGTGTGTCAAGGGTAACTGGTACAATTGCAACTGACAATGAATTGGGTGGTAGTCCACTGTTCTCTGCAGCCAGGGACTTGGTGAGCTGATGCACAGCTGCTTTTGCCATTCCGTACCCAATCATGCCTGAAATTAGTGAAGTAGATGCAATGAAGTTTACTCTGGTCGTATTGGGAGAAACATCATATTTACATCATCAGGGAATGGATGGGTGACCAGAGAGTGGTGCTGCATTAGTGATGCAGCATCAATGGGGATGCAACAGTGTGTGGAGTCTGTTGGACCAGTACTGGTGGTGGTGGTGGGATAGTTTAAAGTGAGAATAAAATAAAACAAAAATAACCGTAATAAGAAATATGACAAATAGGAACCATAAATGTTCTCACTTGAGCCAACTTGTTCATTCCCAATACATAATCAGTTCCCTGCATTACTGCATACTTGTGTCATAGGCATCTTTGCTAACAGTCCTGTGCCCACGTTTTAAACACTGATCCATGGATCCTCTGCTGTGATATGTGACATGCTAGATTTTTCCTTGTTTTTTCCCTCTTAAATGGAAGTAGATTAACCTTTTAACAAACAAGATTTTGCTGTATTTTCTGACCATTTGGAGTCAGTTTGTCAGAAATTGTAACCTGGTATGGACGTGGGGCAACAACAGTCTGCATGAGAACAAACATAAGACCATAAATCACCACCAGTGCTCCCACTGGCAAGGCAGTATGCTGCCATAAATGTGTGGCAGTATTGTTAAAAGTGTTGCAAAGTGCGTACAAAAATGAATTAACCACATTCCCAAACTACTCTTTTTGTGAATGGTCAGATACCATGATGCTGATTAAATTTTGTTTGCTTACTCCTGTAAATATGTTTCTTGGTACTTGGTATGAGTTATGTAATAAATATCTGAGACATTTACAAACTGAATGACATATTTAAATTGGTGGGAAAAGTTGCATCAGAAAGAACAACATAAGTTACACAAAGGTGATTAGCTTATGGCTAGAAAGTTGGTCACATACAAAAAACCAATTGGCACAAATGTGTATCCTTTGCCAGTAAAAAATCCTGTAAAATACACATCTTTCATCAGTTGGGTGTGAAAGTTTGATTTTACCTGGAGTTGGTCCAAGTGCTGGCTTAGCACCTGGAAGGGACAATAACCCTCCATCCTTCAAAAACTGTGCTGCAATTTTAGCTGCAATGGTGGAGCTCCAAACACTCTGTCGCCACATCAAGTCAGCATTCTTTACCAGCTCTGAAATGTTTTCAATTTGCCCTATTCAGTGATAACTCACAAGCAGTTCAATTAAACAGGCTAATCACATTGTATATATATGTAATACCAACCAAATGCATGTGTAAAAATGTTTACCTTTGCAGCTGTTGGTATTAAATATAATCTTATTACTGCATGGAATATGTTCAATATTAAAAACACATGATCACCTTTTGATGCAGCATTTCCACCAGCCCATCCTCCAGCAACACAGATAACAGCATCAACTCTTTCTCCATTCAATAAAGAGCCAACCTGTGTCACTACACTTGCTTCCTGAAGCAGACAAATTTCATATTAAGATATGCTAAACACTACATAAGGGCTACAGAAAGCAGTTGTGTCATACTGCAAGCCTTTATCCAGAAAGACTGCAGGAAGACAAAGTCCCAGTGATAAAGATTGGTGTCCTGACATTACAGTTTAGACAAACCAACCTAGACACTGAATCTGCCAGTATATCAGAACAGTAAGGTGTGTCATCACCGTTGTGTGTGTAACTAATAAGAGGGAGGAAAGTGTAGTCAATCAACACAACTAGTTAGAAAGATGTTATATTCTAATAATGAAACTACAATGGCCATCGTCAGGTTTCTACACCGATTAAGAAGAGTATATATATGTGTCAGGGTATGTTGATGTAGAGATCTCTATGCATCAATCCCCTGTTGCTCTATTATCTAGTGCAAATAGCTATATATAACTAAAGAACTAATTCCAAATTATTAACATA
>JGI20166J26741_11634029_pt1 | contig 11388 bp, 3 predicted proteins | sample TergutCu122P5_FD_26741 | JGI IMG/M metagenome (IMG submission 26741) | reverse complement strand
ACCTCAATGGAACAGAGTTTTTCCACCAATTGAACCGGTATCCACTGATTAGTGTTGCTTGACGACAAGGTTACCTCAACTAGCTTCGCCTGACCGGGCGCCAGTTCATACCCGGGGAAAGCGCTTAAAATATCCTGAACAACATTAAGTGTAAACAGACCGTAAACACTTGGAATGTTAAAAGGAGGATTAATAAGCGGGTTATTCGCCTGATCCCGCACATCCACTGTCACAGTGCAGGCATATTGCTTATAGCCCACATTGACTGTATACAGGTTGTTCGACGGATCATTTGGTACCCGGTGCAAATCAAAGTACAGCAGCTCATCGCTTAAATAGGTGGCAGTAGTCACGGAAACCGGACCGTTCGCCGTTGTCACAGAGATGGAGCTTTCGTCAAGGGCCAGCAGTTCCCCGTCGGCTGTTTGATACTGCAGAGGAACCGCCAATCGATAATCGTCTGTGAAGGCTAATTGATAGAGATTATCGGTTCCAATATTGGTAACTGTGTCGGGCGCTAAAGTGACGTCCTGGTAATTCACTTTTATCGTGCCGCCATATGACTGCAGCGCTTTAAAAGTAACCGTTGCTTCTGTGGCTCCGCCGCTCGTAGGCAGATACACAGTCTGGGAAGGACTGCCCATGATCACAAAGCCTTGTTTGGTCAGCTCGGTTTGGAAGGTACCGGTTAAACCATCCGGCAACGGTAAATTGCCTAAGTTGACCACGTTTCCAAAGGAACTCGCGCTACCCACAATACCGGTTATGGTAGCATTGTACCCATCAGCGTCTAACTTGTTCAGCGGGTAAATGGGAATCGGTATTCCGGTTTTGAAATCCACCAGTTTGACATGGATGGTACCGGGGGTAGTAGGTTGATAGCGCACGTTAACCGTACCGCTGGCCGCAGTAACCGTATAGCTGGGATAAGTGGAATTAATGGCCGGATCTTGACTACTGGCGTCATCAATACGGGTGAAGCTAATAAGCGTACCGTTAACCAACATGTCAACCGTCGCCGGAGCAAAGTTGGTCAGATCAACTGTGTCGCCAATGCTTTGGACCGGCAGGGCAATCGCAGCCAGAGTATTCGCGTCGAAATAACCGGTAATCCAATCGCCCGCGGCGGTATCCCAGTATTGACAGTGAATAACCACATTGCTGTTCGTCTGTCTAACGAAATTCAAGCTCACCTGCATGCCATAATCAGCGTCCGTAGCACTATTGACAGTAAAAGTATAGCCCCCGGCGGTTTCGGTTAAGGAATAACCGTCCGCAGCCAGGTCAGCTGCAAAAGTGGGAACGGCATAATCATAGTATTTGAAACTGCCGTCAGCTTTGGTGATCATCACAGTAGCCAAGGCATAATTATCGACAAAACCGGGCGTTGGTATGGTGCGAAGATCAACGAACTGACTCTCCTGTTGGCCGTACATTAATCCAGGGTACAGAGGCCCCATTTGCAAAACAGGCGTGCTAGTGTTCGATTCCACGCTGTACACGCTCAGAGTCATGCCGCCAGAATTGGGCACATAATAAAGATCGATATACCGATCAATATCAGCGCTGGCAATCGGACTGCCGGGACTTTGCGCGTTAACCAGCTGATAGCCGCCGGATGCATATTGCACAGTCATGTCGGCCGGCATAGGATTAGTACCGTCAGTCTTGACACCGGCAGTCGGCGCAGTTGATGTGCCGGCATATGTGTAAGTGCCGAGGTAATCCGGAATAGGCAAAGCAGTGTTATTGGCGCTGGAGATAGCAGCTGTGCTGGTAGTGCCAACCAGTTGACCCGTGGTTTTATCCCATACGTTAATGTAAATCTTCGGCTCGTAGGGCACCAGGTTCACGGTCATGTTACCGTTTTGAGTCAGAGCAGGAATCAGCGCACTCTGATTATCAGCCAGCATATAGCCTGTAGTTCCCGCAGAGTTCGGAATCGACCGCAGATAATTATTGATATTGCCTGTAACCGGGGTAGCAGTGGCGCCTACGTAAACTTGGCTGACATAGCCGTTAGCGGTTAAGGTAGCGGGAATATTCGCCAAGGTTCCGGCAGCGTCAGTGAAATTGCTGTTGCCAAGCACATTTACGTTGGCCGGCGCATTGGCGGGATCAAAATACAGCAGCTGCTGAGTTAATACAGGCTGGTTGTTCTGATCCACATAAGTCACCGTATACTGGGTAAGCGGCACATAAGTCAGCGTATCGGTGATCTTAAAGGCCATCGACGAGCCGGGCGGAGCGACAGTGACACCGGTAGGTCCGGTGGGAGTAACCGAAGCACCGGATGAATAGGTAGTATAGTCAGCTATATTGGTGCTAAAGGTGAGGAAAGAATCACCGTAAGCGCCGGCGCTTGTAACTACCTGGTTGCTGTCTGGCACATACAGGGCATAGGTGTTGCCGCCGCTGGTCAGGGTCCATTCGTTATTCGCCGGGAAACGATCCGGCGTGCTGCCGTCCTGATAAACATAGACGGGAGCGTTAGGTGTGACGCTGGAATTATAATAGGGGTAAACCATCACATTTTGGGTAACACCAGGAACCGGAACGCCAATGTTGGTTACCGGGTCATAGCCTACTACTAGATCATACTGACGGTAGAATTCCATCATGTATGCGGCGGTGGGGTTGTTAACCACTAAATAGATTTGTGGATCACCATAGGAATGACCGCCATAAATACCATTAGCATCATTGATATTATATCCATCAGTTGCAATTGTCCAGGCTGTCCCGCTATTGGCAAGAGCCCAAGCGTCACTTAGCGTGCCCGGGGCAGTAGCAGGGGCGCCGTTAGGGTCAGTGAAGGACTGACCGGGCCAGGTAATATACGGCCCAAAATTAATGCCTGCGCTAGCCAGCTGCGCTTGTACTTGATCTAAGAACGCCTGCTGACCAGTAATGCTGTAATTGGTCCAGGTCATTAACGGGGGATTGGCGCTGCCAGCAACAGTTGTAATGGTAGTTGAGCCTAATTGGGTGTAGTCATTGGCGATGTCGGTACTGGTGTAAACGCCAGGTGTGTTAGGATAGATTACCGTGACTTGCACACCGGTAGGCACCGGATCGTAGTAAACCCGAACGACAATCGTTTGATCGGCTGCCGCGGCGGCGGGAGTAAAGGTAATCTGCGCCTGATTATTGGCGCCCACCGTTAAAGCAGTCCAGGTTGTTCCGCCGTCGTAACTGACCTCCATGTGGTTAAACTTGTAACCGCCCGGTGAGCCTAGGATATTTTGATCAGGGCCAACCGTGTAAGGAGTGTTGTAACTCAGGGTGTTAGTGGTCACTTGGGTATAATCCACGGTAGAGCCCACAGTAGCCATATTGGCGTTCAGTGTGCCAGGAGTGGTATTAGTTTGCTCATGATCAACGATCAGCTGCAAACTGGGTACAACGTAATTCACCGTATAGGTGCCGATGGTTTGAGTGGTGCTTAAAGCAACCGGAGCAGTAGGCAGGACCAACTTATAACCAGCCGGCGCCGTTTTGCCATGGGCGGCCAGCAAGTCGGTTACCTGAGCAGCAGTCATGGTAAAGTTGCCAAATGGTACATTGACATAAGTGATATCGTCGTATACCAGCGTTGTGTCCGGGCTGCCATCGGCTTTCAGTTGATTGATTTGCACCGTCACTTTTGTATCGGGCATGTAAGCAAAAGGCGCCGTCATGGTATAGGTGGCGGTCTGGCCGGCCACGGGGCTAAAGGTATAGCTGGCCGTGCTGCCGGTTTTAAGCACATAACCGGTTAAATCAATGGTTCTGTCGGTAGACAGGGTTGAACCGGCGACATAGGGCATGGTCGCATAATCACTGGCTGCAACAGGGTAATTGCCGCCATAATTCAGGTTTGTCCCCCGATATTGATTAGTGAACATTTGATCCTCAGTGGAGGCTATGGTAGCCGTACTGCTGCCATCGGTGTATTTATTGACTTGAACATCAATGGACAGAGCGGCTTGGGTCAGGACAAAGTCTACTGCTTGTGTGTAGGTCGTAGAATCGGCCGGATTAAAAATAACCTGCTGAGGATCGGTATTCGTACCGCTAGCGGTAAAGGTATACCCAGCCGGCAGGGCCGTCATGGTGCTGTCCAAAAGGGGTACATTGTTGGTACCGTAGAAAAAGTCAGTTAACGTAACCGGCGTGCCAATGGGACCAAGGGCGATGCCGTTTGCAGTCTGCGCGAGCAACGTTTTAGTAACCTTCAGCTCAGGCTGGTTGTAATAAATGTCCAAAGTATAGGACCGGGCCTGGTTGTTAGGATCAAAAGTAACTGTTACCGCCGGGCTGCTGGTTCCGGCGCCGCTGGTACCAGTCACCGTTAAAGCGGCACTGGTTGCTGCTGGGGCGCCTGTAATAGTCGGATAGCCTGTGGCATCCATGCTCAGGGGAATCGATACCGGAGTGGTTCCATTCCAGTCAACTGTCGCCGGTACCGGCGTCGGGGTAAGTAACTTCGTGCTGCCCGCCGTATTCTTAGCATAGATATTGTAGGTGATCTGGGCCCGATCTTTAGTGTAGGTCAGCGTCAACGTGGCTGTGGGCGCGTCCGGAGTCAAATAAACCACCAGGTTTTGCGTCTGCAAAACATAGCCGGGTACGTTCAGTTTACCTAGGCCGGTCAGAATAGCGCCGATATCATTGGCGCCTAGAACCAGTCCATTGTCCGCGTTTAAAGTAACTGAATCCGGCAATGTAGCGCCGCTATCAATCGGATCCTCATAATTAACGGTTACCTTTAGCAACGACGCAACGGCGCTGTCATAGGTAAAGGTTACCGTGTTGCCAGAAGCGCCGGTAAGCCCCACCGGGGCGACAGATTTGACCGGGATATCGTTACCGGACAAGGTATAGCCGCTCACCACAGGAGCGGTGATTAGGGCCGCACTGCCTTGCGGATACATTTGCTGGACGGAACCAAATTGCGTGCCGTCGCTGTTGAGCAGCTTTATCTCCACTACTTGCAAACTGCTGTAATACAGATAGACATTTTGCATGCCTGCCGCGCCGCTTAAAGTAATCGTACTGCCAGCTACCGTATTGCCGTCTTTAACCATGTGATCATAGTTATAAGTGACGTTGTTAAAAGTAACGGTTGGAGATTGGTAATTGCTGACACTCAGCGTGGCAGCGCTCAATGGCGGCTGCGACACTTGGGCAGCGCGAATAGCCTGATTGGTGCTCAGATCAAGGTAAAAAAAGTTAACCAATTGATTGCCAGACACCGGCGACACAGTAATGGTAATATCGGCTATCGGTGTCGGATCGGCCGAACCAAGCGTCATTTTTACGGGCGTCAGATTTGTAACCTTATATCCGGCAAGTGCCGGCAGACTGGTCGAATCCTTGGGATAGATATAGTTATCCTGATTGGGATAAACATATACTGTGTCGGTGGCGATCGGAGTCGTAACGCCGGTAGCCATATACTTAACCGTCACCGGGTAAGAGGTATTATTGATTACCGGAAAGGTCACCGTTGCGTTTAAGCTGGCCTGCGAAATGGTTACCGTTTGCGGCGCCGCCGAAGTGGCAAGAGTATAGCCACTCGGTACAGCCGAGGCCGCGGGGCTGACGGTTTGAGCGCCATAAGGAAGATTGTTGGCATATGTTGTGGCCACAATCTTACCGCTTTGGTCCTGATAATTTACCGTAATCGAACCGTAACTGGTTTGCGTGTAGTAAAAGGTCACCTGGTCATTGGTCCCGGTAACTGTGATTTGCTGACTGGCCGCGCCTGACAATTGATAACCGGCAGGGGCAGCGGGCGCGCTAACCGCTTGGGACTGACCCACAGCCGCAGCGGCTACCGTTGTCGAGCCAATCGACTGATTAGTAATAGCGGAAACCTGGTTTACGGCGATGGTGTTATCCGCCAAAGCGGAGCCGACAATAAACATCGCCCCGATAGCGGCCAGAACAACTACCAGCGCCAGGCTTTTTTTCCATAAACCATTCATCTATCCGTTTTTCACCTCTTTGCTATTCATAAATTTGTCCTCCTCCTTGGTTATACTTGCTTGGTTATACTTGCTTGGTTCTGCTTGCTTGTTATACTTGCTTGGTTCTAATTGAGTTCTGCTTAAATGCTGCTTAAGTTCTACTTTTGTGCTGTTCGATTTTACTGCCTTACGGTTCGCCTCAACCCGTCCGGCAGGCGGGTTGTCTGCACCATTGATCAGCTCCCTTCTGAGGCCAAATAAGAGGAATCAGGAACATAACTTTGTCTTGCTAAATGCCAAAACAACTAGTCGCCATACTCTGTCCAGACAATAAGGGCAGAATATACTTTAGTAAACTAGCTTATTATAACAGAAGTCACTATTTTTTGGAACATATTTTTAGCATTTCCGACAATTTTGCTAAAATTCGCCCTAAACTCCACTTAAATGGTCCACAAAGAAAAAAATGGCCAGAAGCCTTGCGAAGCAAGGCTTCTGTCTTTAATGCTCGTAGGTTGGGCAGTCACATCAAGGTAAAAAATTTGTTGAAAAATTTTTGATCCACCTCTTAATTATTTGGGCAGAATGGCGTCCGGCGAATTAGGGTCAGGGTTGCCGTGCTCATCCAATCCCAAGTAGATGTCCGGGCCTGGTACAGTGTTCCGTTCGGGAGCAATCACCCTGTCGCGCAGCTGTATGTCGGCGCCTTGCACACGTTCAGGAGCTCCGATGACCGTCGGCGGGTTGAAAGCCACCGGGGTTTGCTCATTCGACATAACCGTTCCCATCTCGGTTAATGTGCCAATGTCATCGCCGGTCAGGGTGCAGGTATAGTCGCCGGGCTGCAGGTTGGGAATCTCCACCGAACCGTTGTTGACAAGTTTGCCGTCATAGACTATGTTGCCGCTTGCATCTGTCACAACCAAACCAAACTCTACATCGTAAGGGTCGGACACTGTTACGGGAGCGTCGTCTCTGGTTCCAACCGGCTCATATTCGCCATATTTGGTGTCAACCAGTTTGTAGGGGCTGAGTTGGACGCCGGCCGCTTGCCACTGACCGGTAAATTCGTAGACATAGTTGCCGTTTTCGTCCGTCGCATACCACTTAATGCCGCCCTGGTTGTGGAAGTATAAATAAACTGCCTCGCCGTACTTAGCTGGCATATCTACCGTCACGGAGTTGCCATAGTGTTTCGGCGCGTTCCCCACGAAATCGGCAGGGTTGGCGACTACTTCCGCGCCTACATCGGCCGCAATCAGGCTCTCCGGGAAAGAAACCGTAAGTTTGCCGTCAGCAATTTTGACGTTATATTGATAGCCGATGGGCCTGTTATCCTTGCTTGAATCCGCAACCGATTGGCTTAGCTCTCTTTCCCGTCAATCCACCGGAGTCAAGTGCTTAATCTGGCAGTGTGTATATTGGCGCTATGAAGATGGTGAACATATAGTGAATATTTACTTGCTTACCTATAACATTCGCCAAAGGGGGCAAATTATTGGGGGTATTTTTGCTTTTGCCAAAAAAAATAATTCCCCGGCGCAAAAAAAATTAGGACCTGCTGACAGGCCCTAATTCAAATTTCTTATTCATTCTAATCTTTGTTGCAGCCAAATAATCCGTTTAGCTTACTCAGCGTACTGTACGCTGTTTAATCCATATTCCACAACTACTGCTGCGCCGCTGTCACCGTTTGCCGGGCTGCTCCTGACGACGCTTATACTGGCGGTGCTTTTCTTGGCGTTGCTACTGGCGTTGTTGCCATTGCCGTTATTGGTCCCACCGTTGTTGGTACCGCCGTTGTTGGTGTTAATGGCGCCGCCATTGTTGGTACCGCCGTTATTGGTACCGCCGTTGTTGGTGTTAATGGCGCCGCCGTTATTGGTACCGCCATTGTTGGTACCGCCATTGTTATCGGTATTTCCGTTTCCGTTGTTGGTACCGCCGTTGTTGGTGCCGCCGTTGTTATCGGTGTTGCCGTTGCTGGCGCCGCCGCTATTATCTCCGGCGCCGCTGTCTCCCGTACTATTGTCACTGCTGTTATTACCGGCGTCACTTATACCGCTGCTATTGTCTCCGTTACCGTTGCCGTTATTGGTGCCCCCGTTGTTATCGGTATTACCGTTTCCATTATTGGTGCCGCCGTTGTTGGTACCGCCGTTATTGGAGCCTCCGTTGTTATCGGTATTACCGTTTCCATTATTGGTGCCACCGTTGTTGGTACCGCCGTTATTGGTGCCCCCGTTGTTGTCGGTATTACCGTTTCCATTATTGGTGCCACCGTTGTTGGTACCGCCGTTATTGGAGCCTCCGTTGTTATCGGTATTACCGTTTCCATTATTGGTGCCACCGTTGTTGGTGCCGCCGTTATTGGAGCCTCCGTTGTTATCGGTATTACCGTTTCCATTATTGGTGCCACCGTTGTTGGAGCCGCCGTTGTTGTCTCCGCCATTGTTGCCGGTATTGCCGTTACCGTTGTTGGAGCCGCCGTTGTTGTCTCCGCCGTTGTTATCGGTACTGCCGTTACCGTTGTTAGAGCCACCGTTGTTGTCTCCGCCGTTGTTATCGGTACTGCCGTTACCGTTGTTGGAGCCGCCGTTGTTGTCTCCGCCGTTGTTATCGGTATTGCCGTTACCGTTATTGGAGCCGCCGTTGTTGTCTCCGCCATTATTATCGGTATTGCCGTTACCGTTGTTTGAGCCGCCGTTGTTGTCTCCGCCATTGTTGCCGGTATTGCCGTTACCGTTGTTGGAGCCACCGTTGTTGTCTCCGCCATTGTCGCCGGTGTTACCGTTGCCGTTATTGGAGCCGCCGTTGTTGTCTCCGCCGTTGTTATCGTTGCTATCGTCGCCGTTGTTGACGTTAACGTGGCTGCCGTTGCCAATTTTGTTGCCGTTACTGGAGCCGTTATTACTGGAGCCGCCGTTATTGCCGGCATTACTGTTGCTGTTGTTGGCGTCGCTATTGGCATTGTCATTGCTGGCGTGACCGTCATCGGCGCCGCCGTTATTGCCGTCGTCCTTGCTGTCATTGCCGTTATTGTCATTGCCATTATTGTCGCTGACATCATTAACTTCGCCGCCACTGTTGGCAGGATCGGCGTTTAGGCCGCCGTTATTGTCGCCGCTGTTATTATTGTCGCTGCTGCTGTCGTTATCGTTGCTGTTGTTTGCGCCGCCACTGGCGCCGTTGGCCTCATTGCCTTCATTGTTGGCGCTGCTGCCGCTGCTGCCGGAGACGTTGTCCCGGTTAACCGGGTCTGCCGCAGCGACTAAGACCGGGTCTGTTATCCGGTGCTCCGATTGGATCCCCCTATTATGGGTCGGGGTCGGGGTCGGGCCAGGGCTATGATTTTTCGCCGGCTCTGCCTGAGTCGTCGGGACAGGGCCGCTGTTTACCTCTTCCGCCTGAGCGGTTTCGGTCTGGGCAATAGCCACCATCAAATTTTTAACCGACATTTTCACGCCCTCGTCGACGGATATCGACGGGTCGGAGGCGGTAAGCTGTTCCGCCAGCTTCAGCTTGCCGGGAGATACGCCTAATTGTTTAGCTTTAGCCAGAAAATCAATACTGCAAGCCTCAACCAGGGCAATGTCCTGCATGTTGTTCTTTTCCAGTACCCGGCTGATGTCAGTCAGGTATTTTTCCGGCGTTTTGCCGTGCCTGGCGGCGACGGTAATCAAAACAGCCGGCGCGTCGTCCCGGGCAACCAGAAAGTTTTTCTGTTCGGCGGCTCTCACCAGGCTGACCACCATGTCTCCGGAGGTGCCGCTCAGGGTCAATCCTTCCAGCAGCTCCGCGCCGTCTTTATTCAGCGGTTTCGCTTCCGTCAGCCGGTTAAAGTCATTAAACACCAGTTGAATACTGGGATTTATATCGACATATACAGAATAACTCTCTGTGTTCCACAGCCAGCCAAAACCGCCCAGCGCGGCAAACAGCATCAAGCACGCGGCTACGGCCAGGGTCCGGTAATAATAACTAATGGTGGACCGGGGCTTAAGCTTAAGCTCAATTTCTGTTCCCAAGGGTTGCGCGGTATGTCCCCTGATAAAGCGAAAGCCGCCATCCCGGTCCATTACGTAAGAACCGCCGCCCTCGTGTCGCACAATGATTCCTTTCAATATTTATCACCCCCGCTCCTTGACGTAATCAGCCAATAATTCATAATCCCCCATTTTAATAATTAATGACGCTAATATAAATGTTCGTGCGCGTTCCAATTTCTTTGGGGGTAATCCTGTAATATTTGCAATTGTTTTAATAGGAAAATATCTTTTTAGCTGGATCGTCTGCACAATATCCGGCGAGTCGGCTATTTTAGCCACCACCATGCGGTAGGTATCGCGCAGCGTTTTATGCTTGGGCGACTGTTTGGTCAGCGCTTCCATGCTTATGCCCCAGGCGTCAAGCTCCGCATTAAACTGTTCGATTTCCGCCGTTAACTGCTCCTGCCGGCGGTCCTTTTCATACAAACGGGTGGAAATGCTTTCGATGGCCAGGGATTGCGCGGATGTCTGTTCGCCGTCGTCGCTCTCCAAAGGAACTGTTTTGTCGACATGGCGATACAGCTTGCGCAGATGATCGATCAGCCGCTTGCTAACCACATGATTGGCGAAGGTAAAAAAATGGCCTTTTCCAGTATTATAATTCTGAATGGCTTCATAAAAGGCTAACATAGCCGTGCTGAACAATTCTTCACGCTGAAGCTCCCCTTGCTGCGCAGAGTAGCGGGCGGCCCGGCTGCGCAAAAAGGGTTCAAATTCTCTAATTAGTTGTTCGGCTTCGGCTTCCGATTGTTTCGCCAGCGCCGCGCGGTCGTCTAAACTGGCGGCTTCTTCAATAACCTCCGGCATTTCAATCCCGGCCAATTGCATCAGTGCCATTTGTGCCTCCGTCATTAAAGTCCCTTCACGGGACAGGGCCAACGCATGAAAACATTAAATCAAAAACAGCTCGTCCGAAAAGCGCACTTACAAAATTCCCTCAGCGCCCTTTTCAGTACTTTAATCCTCAGTGCCCCGAAGGTGTACAATCCCGGTCATCTATGGGCCGGGATGTTTTCTTGAAGGATCGGCGCTCAGTGTATTGCGATAAACAAAAAAGAGGCTAAGGGAAGTCAGCTTTACTATATTGACGCAATGCTACAAGTATTTTACTGTTCCTGTAGAACGATGTCAATGTTGTTTCTAACAACATGGGGATGTAAAAAATGGCAGACCAGGCAATACTTCGGAAAATTTGCGCTAATTATTTGTTTTACTAAGTTTAACGGGCAGGGAAATAAGCCCCAAAAATATTACTGTGCACACGTTACTGTTCAGCATCAAGCCAGCCCGTAAAGTTATTAACCGTGCGCTCATACTCTTCGAGAAATCGCTTACGGTTAATAACTTTACGGGCCTGGGCTACGGGTACTAACAAACGTTACTGG
>JGI20166J26741_11633918_pt1 | contig 11389 bp, 10 predicted proteins | sample TergutCu122P5_FD_26741 | JGI IMG/M metagenome (IMG submission 26741) | reverse complement strand
GGATATTCCTCTGCTCATTGACTCTAAGTAACACTTCCTCATTTCTCACATGATCGGTCCAACTGATCTTCTCCATCCTTCTCCAGCACCACATTTCAAATCTTTCCAGGTATTTCTGATCTGCTGCCCGAAGCGACTCACAGCAACCAATTTTCAAAATTTATATTACAGGGCGGCTATTATGAAAATAATTACGATTTCGATAATGGTAACAAAAATATACTCAAATATCTTTCTGTGAAGAAACACTTTTGCATGAAGTTGATGCGCAGACAAAACACAACGCTTTATAAAAATCATCAGGAATTAGAATTAACGATAGAAATAAAGGAATTTGCTTGGGTAGGGCATAAGATAAATTTGAAAATTAAGAATAGATAAAACATTTCTGTAACTGTATCTCCAATACTTGACATGTCTTTTTGGCACAGAGAAGAGCAAAATTACACAGCATTCCAAGGTACAACGTGAGAACTGGGAGAGAAATGCATGTGTAGGAACTCTCCGACACAAAATTTACTCCAAAAGAAGAAAGTTTTGTGCTAAAATCATTCACTGCTAAAACGCAATGCTCTAAGGTGGATACAATGTACAGTTCCGCAGCTACAAATATGCTATGTTTCTTTTCTTTTTGCTTCTCTGAGATCGCTCTCATTCTATATTTTCCCACAGCAATTCTCAGTTCTTTCCGCACGCAACAGCTTGCATACCCGGGTATAGTAATATCGGTAGCGGGTTCAAATCTTCCCAACAAATGACCTCTCCATTATTCAGGATTTTCTTTTTTGTTATTACGGAATAAAAGCAAAATGGATGTTCTTGTCACAGAATAGAGTTTTGAATTCCACGTAAAACATGGCCCTTTTGTAACCTGTTTAGTGATGTATTCTTTCATGCCATGCAGTGTCTCCACAAGTAGATTCCACAATCGATCATGCGATTATATGCAACTCTATAACCTGAGTAACAGCTGTGCATGACGTAGAGGGGAAGGGTAAACATAACTCCTCTGTTTATATAGCGAGTGAATTGAATTTTATGCTCCGAGATTAAGGCAACATACCAAAATAATTATAGTTTGCAAAGATCAATTAGATCCCAGCTTTTCAATGAGTAGGTTAGGGTTTATTCCTGAAGATTTTGTTAGACAAAGTGGCATTATCGGACTTTTTTCAGAGGCTACTTTGTTTACGTATTCGTCTGCGAGTCGTGGTTCTAAACGTTATTCGTAAGCTACATCTCTATTCTAGCGCAACGCTTCCTGTACGCATAAAGGTGGATACACACTTGTAACGTTACCCCGTACTGTATCACCGTATCGTGACAGTGTGGACGGGACTCGTGACCACGTAACGTATCAAAAGTTGGTTACGCGGTAACGTTACGGACTTGTTCGGTGTGCTGTCGGTATTTGGCCGTCGTATCAAAGGGATGATATAGTTACGGCCTGAGCAGGTGTGGACGTGCAACGTGACACGTAACCACCGTCCGCTCCTTTGCCCTTCTTTTCATTCCTGAGGCTTCTTTCTTGAAGAGTGGTGCGTATCTGTAGTGTTGTGCGGTTTCTTGAACGTTTTGGTAATTGTGAAATGTTGTGGACTCAGGAAAGTGTCATAGAATTTATCGAAACGCAACGTCGGTGCCAAACGTTCTTGAATAGAAATGGCTTTCCTGAACACTGTGTCCTTTTTCGAGAATTTTTCTCCAATCAAATTAATTAGAAATTCAAATTCACTGGGAGACATTCTGGGGAAATTGCTATATAACCCACTGACCGACTGAAAATTCAAGTCCTCCAGCAAACTTGAACCGCTGTACACTTCCCTGCTTGTGTGGAGTTGCCTTTGTCACCACCGCCTCTCTTTTCTCTTTTTCTTTAAAGCGTAAAATATATATATATATATATATATATATATATATATATGTACGAAGCCGCTGCTGACTGCTAAGACATCGCTCGGGCTCCTGTAACAAACTGGGAACCCCATGGTGTAAAGGTGGGTACAAACTTGTAACGTTACCGTATACCATAACACCGTAACGTTGCAAGTGACTGACACGATACGGAGTTATGAGGTGTACTTTCATCCTGTGCCTCACGGCGTAACAGTATCCTGCGAGCCTTACACAGTGGGGCTCCCAGTTTGTTACTGGAGCCCGAGCGATGTCTTTGCAGTTAGCAGCGGCTTCGTACGTTTATATACATTACGCTTTAAAGAAAAGGTGAAAAGAGCGGCGGTGGTGTCAAAGGCAACTGTGCACAAGCAGGGAAGTGTAGAGCGGTTCAAGTTTGCTGGTAGACTTCAATTTTCAGTCGGTCAGTGAGTTATAAAATAATTACACCAGAATGTCTCCCACTGAATTTGAACTTTTTATTAATTTGATTGGAGGAAAGTCTCGAAAAAGGACACAGAGTTTAGGAAAGCCACTTCTGTTCAAGAAAGGTTGACACTGACGCTGCGTTTCGATAAATTCTATGACACTTCCCTCAGTCCACTACATAACACAGTTTCAAAAACGCTCAAGAAACCACACAGCACTACAGATTCGTACCACTCTTCAAGACAGAAACATCAGGAATGAAAACAAGGGCAGAGGAGCGGACGGTGGTTACGTTTCACGTTGCACGTCCACACCTGCTCAGACCGTAACCGTATCATCCCTTTGATACGACGACCAAATACCGACAGCACACCGAACAAGCCCATAACGTTACCGCGTAACCAACTTTTGATAGGTTACGCGGTCACGAGTCCCGTCCACACTGTCACGATACGATGTTACGGTACGGGGTAACGTTACGAGTGTGTACCCACCTTAACGATCGCAGGATATTTTTACGCCGTGAGGCACGGGATGAAAGTTCAGTTCGTATCTCCGCATCGTGTGAGTCATTTGCAACGTTACGGCGTTACGGTCCGCGGTAACGTTACAAATGTGTACCCACCTTAACACATTTGAGCACCAACCGGCGAAATAAATTCATAAGTCACTTCGATCTCAAGACCTGCATGTGAGGCTCTACTTGATATATTGCAATATACACTAAAGAATAATATGAAAACACGCCTTTAGTAACTGCTGTTTTCGGGTATGAACTGTATAAGTCCGGCTTAGGACTTGACCAGTAGATGTAACGGAATTCTTAATTTAAAAAATGGGTTATCTTTTTAGTAGTTCTGAGTTATGCTCCAAGAAACAAGTTAAAATCTCAAACGAAAGCCTTTATGTTTATCTAGAAACATTAATAACGGAAGATAATGATATAACTACAGAAATAAAACGACGAATAATTGTGGCTAATAAAACTATGGTTTAAAAAAAACAGTTAAACTCAGCGAATCTGAATACTGGATGTATGTATACAAAAACCTTATGGAAGTGAATATTATCCCCTCTCAAAGAAGGGCCGAAATATGCTCCGAATCTTTGAAAGAAGAATATTAAGAATGATTTACTTTCCTATTAAGGACAATGGTATATGGAGAACAAGGTACAATAGTGAGCTTTATAGGCTCTGTGATGAACTAGAAGTAGTTCAGATGATAAAAATAGGAATATTGTAGTGGGTGATAGACGTCTTTAGAGTGCAAGAATTGGTCCTTACAGAAAGCTTACTCTTCTTAAACCAGAATAAGTTGAGGTGGCTTGGGTCAGTTGAGAAAGACCTAAAGAACATGGACGTGAGGAACTGGAGACGTAAGTAACAGGACCAGGAACAGAAGGGAGAGCAATTCTGGAAATGGCTGAGGTTCAACAAGAACTATGATGCCGGAAGAAGAAGAAGAACATGAACAAGAAGAATAGGAACACGAAGAAAAACGCCTTTACTTTGTTACTTTTGAAATGATTAAATACACACAAAAGTAAATTGTAAGACGTTATTACGTTAAAAGGAATAATTTTTGTACTACGGTTGTCGACGCGACGAGGAAGGAAGAGTAAAAGCCAAACAGATGTGTAGGTAGATACAGAGTTTCACTGAGTGAAGGTTTCGAACTGTTGAGCGTACAGGAGACTTATAATCATATCACGACAGCCAACTATCTGAAGACGGATATGGAGCGCAGATAACATACAATACACGGTACTTGTTTCTCTCAGGAAACACAGGGCAACGTTAGCTCTCTCTGTCGAGCCATTCCAGTGACCATTAATGTAATGGTGGCTGCAAGCACAGTGATCTTGTGGCGTCGGACAGTGACCATGTTGTGACTATGCCGCAAGTTTTTATTTCATTCCGCGCCACAATGTAATCTAGTAGTTCCACTGTTGAAAGTGTGAACAAGAGATAAGTATTATATTCGGCCCTCTGACTGCAGAGAACAGCGACAGAATGCGTCAATGATACAGAAGGCTTTGTATTAGCAGCGACGTGGAAGTAAGTTTAAAACATAAATATAAAGCCTTTAACTAACGCTGTACAGTTTCATGTGCTTTTCTATAATTTAATGTGACCAAATCTTTAAGCCCTCCCTTCCGTTTTTCTCCATCTCAGTAGCTGAGAGACCAAAGACAGCATAATATTTATGTGACTTAGCGGAAAGTTGTGCTGCTAACAGAAGCTTATTCATAAGCAGTGCATCGATTTTTATTCTAAAAAAAAAATCCATAACGTGTGCAGACTACTTAGCGAAAGTGCATTTCGTAGAAGGAAACCTGCTTTCGGATGACACGGACACAGTCACAGCCAGTTCTTACAGAACAGTGGAGGCTGCACGTGTCACTTCTAAAGCAAGAAACTGGATCAGATCCCAAACAAATTTCATCAACCCAAATTATTAACATTTATATCGTTTAGCTTTAATATTATCCTTCCATCTCCGTTTCGATTCTTAAACGTGTCCTTGTATGAAGAATTTAATATCAGCAGCTGCCCAAATTCGCACCAGCAGCTGCGATAAATTTGCGTTCATTGTTAGTTGTAGCAAAACAAATGTCATTCTAGACTCTGTGACATTCAGTTTACGAGTGATAAGTAGTGTTTTGATGTACTTTTGTGAAAAAGGTAATGCAAGAAGTTTGAAACTTCGCATTGTGTTATGTGTTCGATTGCCAATTTGAAAACAAAACTGATAAATATTTTACCTCATTTCAAATGTAAAATACAGTGAAGGACGAGGTGCCAAACTTTTACGTTTAACACATCAACAACAACGAAAAATATTTCTTTGAATTTGTATTTGCAAAAAAGTACCGGAATGGTAGTACATAGAAGTGGAACTGTAAAACATCAAGTCCTCAATTTATTGTGTCTTTCATTTGGAAGTTTATTTTTCATGCAGAAGTGAAAAGAATCAAATACATCAGTTCTTTAAAGAAATTTACTCTGTGAAGCTGACTTTTACAACCTTTCTTGGCAATACACTGAAGTAGTGAATTCATGACAGTCTTGCAAGTCCGATTAAAGAGTGTTTGGTTAACAAGTAACCACCTTTGAGAGAGTCTGATATTATCTGCCTGGCACTATTACGTGACATGAAATTGTGGACATGCTTTGACAATTACAGTATCAGGATATTTGATAAACATAAACAATATGACAAAACCCTTAAGAAGAAAGTACTTTATACACTGGTTCCAGTCGATAAAAAAACAACTAAGAAATATTTAGCTTTAACAGAAAGTTATAGGGCATTAACTTCCTTATAACAGATGGTGATATTAAGATACAACTGGCGTCTCGCTATCCTTCTTTCCTTTTTCTTACATATTATTATTATTATTATTATTATTACAATCATCATCATCATCATCATCATCAGCGTCATCACTGTCATTTAATGATCAGATGATCAGCAATTAAGTCGTTCGACGAGAAGAGAAAAGAAAATGGTGGTAGAAGGAATGCAAATTACACGTCAATAAGTAGGCTAATGAATCCCCGAAAAATTCCCCCCTTCCATTCCTTCTCCTCCTCCTTCTCATCACCATCATCGTCAGCCTCGTCATGCGTAGCGTCTAGTGTACACAGAACGGTAAGTTCCAGGGGAGAAAAATACGTTGAAACTAAAATTTAACGCAACTGCATCTCCGATAAAACTCATGTCTTGATGATCGAAATCGAAATTGAAAGAAACATTTGAATCATACACGTTAATTTCAAGGGGCTATGGAGATAATACAAGATACTTGTAATTAGCAGTTTCCTGTATTTTGTCTGTCGTTTCACATTCAAAAACAACACAAGGTTCCCGAAACTGGATATATTCGTGTTCTCAGTTAACACGTTGGGGAGGCACATACAGTCTGGAAAAAATGGAGAGAGCTACAATAAATCACGTGTTCTCTGATTAATAACAAGTGTGTGCACCTGGTCCTGTGTACTAATGTAAGAGTAATTAACTGACATGTGCAGTCCAGTAATTGACAATAGCTCTGTCGAACCCATCTCGCTATGTGCGTCTACACCCTTTCACCTCAGATGGAATATTTTCATACTTTTTGGAATAAAACGATGGAAAGGTCCACAGACCAATAAATACCACGCCACATATCTTCTTTGCTTTTCACTTTACCTCTCAGGCTAACCATCGACGGTGAGACGACTGGTTCATGGTCAACTAGGAAGTGGTTGTAAGAATATGGAGTATCCTCTTAACTGAGATAATAAGTCGGCATTTTCCTGAAGGAGGTAAGAATATCTGTTAGGTCTTGGCCGAGTTTTAAATTGGGCACCTCCCGAATACGTCACGTACGCCACGCTGTCTGTATCTCTGCGAAAATCAACAGACATCCACGTGAACACGAAAATGCGCCATTACCAAAGAGCCCGCAGTGCAGACTTTTATAAAGAAAGTACTACATAATCCACGAAAAAGTTAAGGTCGTTCCAAACTCACTAAAATTCTGTATGTAATAATATCCATACCCAGGATTACATAAATTTTTCAGAAATCTTGGAGACACCTCAAATTTATAGGCGCTAGAACAATCACATGAAACACAGTCCATACTAAGGCCCCACAAATATAAACCTTCACCATAAAAAGTTTAGTCGCCTTGGCGCTCTGGAGCCCGGGATTTGCTGACTCCTGGCCACACACGTGTTGTTGTACTTTTAAAAAAGCTGAAAGACAAAAAACTGCAAATGCAAAGGACGAGTCTGACAGGACTCCTTCTCCTAAAATGTATGTTGGTCACAGGCCTAAAAGTTAAAAAAGGGACTAGAAGGAAAGATATATGTAGCTGCGAAAGTCCAGAGCTCATGCAGAGGTACAAGCAAATTACCCTCCTTCCTGATGATTTCATTTTGGGACACATTTAAGGAATCCTGGACCAAATCTCGAAGGTGCTTTATCAATAACGAGAAGTTGCCATGGATGTCGGACATCAAGATGAACATAATTAATCTTTGTGACCGAAGAGGTTAAGGGCTTAATCCTTAATTTTTATAGATAAATTTCTCACCTCATATTAAGTCTTAGACAAATAAAGTTATTGACAAAGCAAAGTACAGAAATGACTTCCTCTTCACACGTAAAATTACTTCTCTGTTTTCGTTTAGAAAAAAATTAAATATTTCTATTTTGTCTTAACATGTGGAACCGATTAATTCACCGAGATTTTACGTTTAGTCAACTGCGAATTTTAAACCCTTTTGATTTGGAGACATTTTCTGCCTCAACATGAAAGCCACTCAGTCTTACGTGTGTAGGCTGTCGTTAGCTGGAGTCTGTGTTGAAGAAGATACGGCAGACCTGCAGCATGACGAGGGAAGCTGGAAAGGCAAAGGAAAGGAAGGAGGAAGATTGATTGAAGGAAAAGCACACCAGAGTTACCATAAGCTATTAGGCTTTTCCTCCCTTCCAGCAGTTTCTTCCCTTGCTTATTGAGGTTCATTCCTTTCCTGAGGGATATGAGAACACACTGGCGGCTTCAAATGAATAATGAAGTTTTTAACGAGTATAAAAAAAGCTGGATCTCTGCCAACATGAAGTTGTAATTGTTTAAAACTCACCGACTTTCCACATCCTGCTATATTACATATAAGGCCTTCATTAATTTTCGAAAGCCATTAAAAGTCTTTGCATTTATAACAAGAGAATAGTGGCAGAAACTAAAGGAAGCATTTATATTTATCCCAGATGAAATTTTTTCTACGGATGACCAATTATAATTTGATAGCGGAGTAACAGCAAAAAGGCGGGAGACAGATAAAAGAGATCAAATGAAGCAGATGTATGAAATTTTTTAAATTACGGATTCCGCTTTCAGGCAAGTGTTACAAAGAAATATCTTTTATTCGTGAAGAGTTTATTTTGTTGCAGTTTACTTTAACAAAACAAGCTATCTAAGCAAGAAATGGAGTTGAAGCGAATGGACGTACTAATATTCAACGTTTTTTTTCTGGGGGGGGGGAGTTCTTCTTTCGTAACGCAATCGGCACCAGTCTTTGATGAAATTTGGTAGCAGTATAAAGCCTTCGGATATTGCAACTGCTCAAAGTGTTATTAACTGGTCTCAGTTTCCAAATTAACATAACGCACGTTTTTGCTTCAGACAAGAAAATATTTCAGAAGCACCAAAAAAAAAACTGAAAGTGGTATGTTCCTTACACAAAACACTAATGACGTCAAAATTTAAGTTTGTAAAACAGTTTTCGCTAACATGCCTATAAAACTCGTCTTATCCATGTAAACACACTTGACCTTTCTTCTTCCTACTCATTTTGAGATTACGATCAAAGCCTATTTCATACAAATCTGTCCTTCTCTGGGCGTACCGAAATCTTTCCCCCTTTGCATTTAGGCTTTGTAGACAGTTGTAATAACCAATTTACGAGTAGTTTCAATTTAAATGCTGCACCGTAAGTCTGTTTCGCTCACCTCTATTGCGACAACCTCATTTCTCAGTTTATCACAACTCTTGTTCTTGGAACTAATTTCTGTTGCCTACATCTTGCTACAACATATTTATGGACGTAAACTATAGGGCACAGAAAGATGATAAAGCAAATCCGCTGTACCCGGCCTTTCTAGCGATCCTCTTCGTCACGGTGAATATCGGAGGGGATGTAGACGACAGAAAAATAGGGAAAATCGAATTACAGAAAACAGTCTCTTTTATTGAAGTCGAACCACTTAATGTTTACCAGAGCACATACACTTACATCCTGCTCACTGCCGTGATATTTCCGAAGTGAATACGTGGATAACGCTTTCGCCACAAACGTCAGTTACTTTATTGGCCAACTGACATCCATTCTGTAACACGATCCCCGCACACCTGCAACTCAACGGTTGCTAAGTGGAGAACCCAATGCGGGAATTAGCAGAGTGAGCAGAACAAACTTCGACTTGCCGACGCGAAGACGTAAAAAAATATGTATATATATGAGGAATAAAACCGTTACATCTCAGAGGACCCAGTTCCCGGGTTCGGACTTGGAACGGGCGGCTTCATTGCAGTTCAGGTTAGCGCTGAAATCAATTGTAGGTCTGCATTTCTTTCAAGATTTAGAAGCATAAAACGCAAAATTATCTAATGTAGTAGTTGCTACTTAAGAGACAGAACAGTAAGACGTAGAAAATTAAAGGTTGTACTACAGCAATATATAAAGTTCGTAATAGATTATGGGGGAAAAAAGCCGACAGAAAGACGAACACGTTGCTGTCATAAGCAGTTCTAGTATTAAAAGAAACTTCCGAAACTTCTCCACACAGCTTATTTTGTATATCTGTCGGTAGAAGAAGAAAAAATACTAGCATGTTCCGGGCACGATTTATTTGTATTGAGCTGTCGTTTTGGAAAACTTAATGCAATTTGTAGTCTGAACAGCCTGGAAGTGCTCCGCTGTTATTTTAAGATTCTCTTTCAAGTCAAATGTAAATTATACTGTAACAGATCAAAGTATTTGTTGACTGATTATTTGTACTGCCACTAATTTATGAACCTAAATTTATATTGTAAGCTTAAGTTTTAAAGGGAATACATACAATTTTCGGGAATAGCATGTGAAATTCGAAATCTGGCGCTCTGAAAATGTTAGGAAGGGAGGAAGCTGATGAAGAAAACGAGTGACCTATTATTCCTATCAAGGCGACTCTGATTGTTGGACGCTCTGGTGTTTTGAAGGAAATTCTTTTCAGAGCTACCAACGACTGTAACGCGATGTTACACTGTCGCAGTACGCTGCTGAAAGTGAACTAATATATTCAAAAAACGTTTTAAATGAACCATATACTTCTAGGCAGTTCTTGCTAATTTCTTCAAGCTCGGTCATTCCTTCCCGCTCTACATACCGCCGCTGCTGTTGCCACAGTCACACCACCGCCACCGCCACCGCCACAGCAGCCGCCTCACCCGAACATCACCGCCACCACAGCCACCAATATTACGAATATTCCATTTAAGGTTACCTATTCTTTCTCGTACGTCCCCTTCTGTCCTGTGTTAATGGCGTTTCTTTGTCATCTGTCATCATCTTGCTGTGGTATTGTCTTTATGTTTATTTCTTATTCTCTCACTTCCCCATTTTTCTTTTAACATCCCCTCCTTCTTCTTTAACTGGAATTTGTGTATGTCTTTTATTTGCGTCTTATTCTGTATTCCCTACTCAAGCATTGTACATGAAGCTGAAGTTCATCAAGCAGACTGAATAAATTATCAAATTCTCCGAGTTCTAAACTTTTCTCTCATTTATAACGTATCTACATATGGAGGGTATGGCATAATTGGTTAAATTTCTACATTTGTAAAATATCACCTACATAGAATTTTGATATCATTTTTAGCTTTATTCAAATGCTAGTCGTATTTCAATATGTCTTCCGAATGTGACACTCTTAAGTTCAGTAGATGGGCTACTACTGTTTTATAGGAATTTTTTCATCAGTTTTCAGGATAAAAGAGGAAGCAGGATTGTCCGAAACCATGGTATCACTAACCAACTTCACACGCCTCCTTCTACAAAACTGTCGCTTCGATACTAAAGACCCCGGGAATCTCAAATCTCACAAAATCTCCACTGTGAAAAGTGACTCTACACTATTTTGTAAGAAAATGTCAGCAATGATGTTTTGCATGAGAAATACGAGAAATTTCATTTGTAAACCCCTAAAGCTTGTAATATGTCCGGTATTTAGTTTCCTCTGAATACTTTAACTAATCGATTACAGATACAGACCTCACTATATCGTAAATAATTATTTCTCAACTTGCTCTAAAATGTAGAAGGAAGCCAGGACAGGCAGAGAGTTAAAGAATTTCAAGAGAAGAGAAGAGAAGAGAAGAGAAGAGAAGAGAAGAGAAGAGAAGAGAAGAGAAGAGAAGAGAAGAGAAAAGAAGAGAAGAGAAGAGAAGACTCAAAACACTGCAGTAAGAGGTATAAAATGTAAAAGAAATATCCATAGGGGTTACAAGAGTGAAAACAGTGTTTTTGGTTTAA
>JGI20166J26741_11633807_pt1 | contig 11390 bp, 9 predicted proteins | sample TergutCu122P5_FD_26741 | JGI IMG/M metagenome (IMG submission 26741) | reverse complement strand
AGCACTCCGGCGACGAACACGCGGCGCGCATGGTGCGCGACCTCCTCGCGCGCGACAACACCCTCGCCGTCTGCGCACTCGGCGGCCCGAAACTCTCCGAAGCCGGTGCGCAACTCCTCCACGACATGACCGCCACCTCCGTCATCGGCCTCGTGGAAGTGCTGAAAAATTTCTCATTCTTCAAAACGCTCTTCAACGAAATCCTCCGCTGGGTGGAAGTCCACAAACCCCGCGCCGTGTGCTTCATTGATTACCCCGGCATGAACCTGCGACTCGCGAACGCGCTGCGCAAACGCGGCCTCTCGGTGAAAGGCGGCGGCGCCGTGCGCACGCTCTATTACATCAGCCCGCAAATCTGGGCATGGAAAGCCAAACGCCGTTTCGCAATGGCCCGCGACCTCGACGCGATGGCGGTCATTTTCCCCTTCGAGCCGGAGTGCTACGCCGACACCACCCTGCGCGGCAAAGTCGAGTTCGTCGGCCACCCCTTTGTAGCCGACAACCACGTCGCGCCCGTGTGCCACGACGCGAACGCCCCGATACTCCTGCTCCCCGGCAGCCGCAAGCAAGCCGTCAGCCGCATTTTTCCAGCGATGCTGGCCGGGTATGAACACTACGTAGCACGGGCTTCCAGCCCGTGTGGTTCGAGTGGCACGGGCGTCCCGCCCGTGGGGTCGGGTGGCATGGGCGTCCCGCCCATGTCTTCGAAACACGGGCGAGACGCCCGTGCCACACAACCCGCTCGCCCCCCCCAACCCCGCCGCGCCATCGTGCTTTATCCCAGCGACGAAGTCCGCCACGTCCTTTGCACCTTTCCGATGTCCGACGACATCGAACTCCGGCGCACGGACGCCGCAACACCCGTTGCCGCGTCGGCGGTGCTCACGAGTTCGGGCACGATGTCGATGCACTGCGCGCTCGCGGGCATCCCCGGCGCGGTGGTGTATCGCATGAACCCAATCTCCTATCTCCTCGGGCGCCTGCTCGTGAAAGTCCCCTACATCGGCATCGCGAATCTGCTCCTGAAAGAGCCGATGTATCCCGAGCACATCCAAGGCGCGGCCACGCCCGATGCCCTCGCCACGCAACTCCACGACTGCTTGGAAAACCCCGCGCGCCTCGCGCGCACGACAGAGTGCGCGCAAAAACTACGCGCGATTTTGCACCAGCCCGCGAACGCCACCGCCGCTGACTGGCTCGCGCGCCAGTTGGCGGCTTGACCGCGCGCCGCGCCATGCGGCAATTTTCGGGACGCGAGCACGAGTTTGTTCAACGCAGTCCCCGTAGCTCAACAGGATAGAGCAGCGGTTTCCTAAACCGCGCATCCCGGTTCAAGTCCGGGCGGGGGCGCCAGCGCGAAGGGCTGCGTTACTTTATTTTTGCCTCTTCTTGTTCGAGTTGCGTCACGAGGTCGTCGAGTTGGGCGACCACGGCTTGCACGGCTTCGGGTTTGGTGAGGTCGACGCCGGCTTTTTTTAGCTGCGCCATCGGGTAGTCGTTGCCGCCGCTTTTCAGGAGCGTGAGATAGCGGTCAACCGCGGCGGCGCGGCTGGCTTCGGAGCCGGTGGTCATTTCCTTGAACAACTGCGCGGAGGTCGCGAAACAGGTGGCGTATTGATAGACGTAGTAGGGGCTGTTGTAGAAATGCGGGACGCGCGCCCATGTGGTGGCTTCGAGGTCGTCGGGGGTCATGGCGTCGCCGTAGTAGTCGATGAGGCATTGGCGGTAGATGGCGCGGAGGACGTCGGCGGTGATGGGGTCGCCTTTTTCCACGAGGCGGTGGGCGCGGAGTTCGTAGTCGGCAAAGAGGATTTGGCGGTAGAAGGTGCCGAGGATGGTGTCGGCGGCGTGTTGGAGGAGGACGAAGCGTTCCTTGGGGTCGGTGGTGTCGGCGAGCAGGCGGTCGAGGAAGAGGCGTTCGTTGGTGGTGGAGGCGACTTCGGCGACGAAGATGGTGTAGTTGGAGGTGGAGAAGGGTTGGTTCGCCATCGAGAGGATGCTGTGCAACGAGTGGCCGGCTTCGTGGGCGAGGGTGAAGGCGGCGTCGAGGGTGTCATTGTGATTGAGGAGAATGTAGGGGCCGACTCCGTAGACGCCGGCGCTGTAGGCGCCGGAGCGCTTGCCTTCGTTTTCGTAGACGTCGAGGCGGCGGCTGTTGATGAAGTCGGTGAAGAGGCGGGTGTATTCGGAGCCGAGGGGGGCGATGGACTCGATGGCGAGGCGGCGGGTTTCGTCGTAGGTGAAGGTGCGGGTGGATTCGTAGATGGGGAGGTAGTTGTCGTAGATGTGGTAGGTGTCGAGGTGGAGGAGTTTTTTGCGCAGGCGCAGGTAACGCTGGAGCGGGGCGTTGCCGGCGCGGGCGGTGGCGATGAGGGTTTCAACAACGGCGGTCGGGATGTTGTTGTCGTCGAGGGCGGCGTCGAGGGTCGCGGGATATTTGCGGGCTTGGGCGGTGAACCAGCCGCGTTGCATGATGCCGTTGTAGATGGCGGCGTAGGTGTTGAGGTTGGCGGTGTAGGTTTTGTAATAGGTTTCCCAGGCGAGGGCGCGGTCGGCTTGGTTGCGGTTGGTGGCGAGGAGGTTTTGGTAGGCGCCGGGGGTGAGGAGGACTTTGGTGGAATCGGTGAGGGTGACGGTGGGGAATTTGATGTCGGCGGTGCTGAGGGCTTCGAAGACGTTGCCGGCGGTGGCGTTGGACTGGGCGGAGTAGGAGAGGAGTTTTTCGCCGGCTTCGTCGAGGACGTGTTTTTGCTGGCGGTAGGCGTTGAGGATGGGGAAGCGGTAGGGGGCGAGGGCGGGGGTGGTGTCGAGCCAGCGGGTCATGGTGGCCTCGGGGATGGCGAGGAGTTCGGGCATGAACCAGGAGGAGGCGGTGCCGAAGCGGGCGAGGAGCGCGAGGACGCGCTGTTGTTTGGCGTTGATGGTGTTGTCGCGCTGGTCGATGTCGCGCTGGAGGCTGGTGTAGCTGTAGACGCGGTCGGTGGCGATGCCGATGGCGTCGGAGAGTTGGTAGGCGCGGAGGATGGCGCCGGGGCCGCTGGCGAGCGTGCCGCGGAGGGCGGCGAATTCGTCCATTTGGGCGGAGAGGGTTTTGAGGGCGGTTTCCCAGGCGTCCCAGTTGGGGTAGATGGGGGTGAAGTCCCATTTGTAGCGGTCGGGGATTTCGGCGCGGTTGTGGGTGGCGGGTTTGGGTTGTGCGTGGGCGGTGGCGGTCATGAGAGTGGCGAGGGCGAGGGTGAGATAGAGGAGCGCGGGGTAGCGGGTGTAATGGGAATGGGAGTTATGGGAGTTATAGGAGTTATGGGAGTTATGGGAATGAGATGGCGGCATGATGGCGCGCAACGTAGAGCGAGGGATAGGGCTTAATCGACATAAATCCACATGAGTCGGCACAGGTCGACACTGGTCGATACAAGTCGCTCACCATGAGCGCGAAAATCCTTTGAGGGGGTTTTCGCCGAGGGCGTCGAGCCAGATTAGGAGGGTGTCCATCGCGAGGCTGCCTTCGGAGAGCAGTTTGCCGTTGGCGCCGTAGATTTTGAAATGCGGGAGCGCGGTGAGCTTGAACTGGCGGGCGACGGGCGAGGCGAGGTCGGGGCGCTTGACACCGGGGTCGGCGCGGTCGATGTCGATTTTCACCACGGCGATGCCGTCGCGTTTGGCGTGGAGTTTGTCGAGGGCGGGGGAGAGCATCATGCAGGGCTGGCAATTTTTGCTGAAGAAATCGAAGACGGTGACTTTGCCGGCGACCAGGTTGTCGGCGAGCGTGATTTCGGCGCCGCCTTGCGAGATGACGGCGGGGGCCGCGCCTTTTTCGGCGGCGAGAGCGGCGGGGGCGGGGGCGAGGGCGCCCAGGGCAAACAGTGTGAGAATTATTTTTTTCATCAGATTTTCGGCCCGCCTTGGGCAAGGTTGCGGGCGCGCAGGCGCAGGCCGTTCAGGCGGATGAAACCGGTCGCGTCGCTTTGGTTATACCAGCTCTTCACGCCTTCCATCGAGGCGATGTTCATGTCGTAGAGCGAATACTTCGATTTGCGCCCGCAGGTGATGACGTTGCCTTTGTAGAGTTTCAGGCGCACGAGGCCGGTTACGAATTTCTGGCTTTGGTCAACGAGCGCTTGCAGGGCTTCGCGCTCGGGCGCGAACCAGTAGCCGTTGTAAACGAGTTCGGCGTATTTGGGGATGAGGCTGTCGCGCAGGTGCTCGACTTCGCGGTCGAGGGTGAGGCTTTCGATTTGTTTGTGCGCGTGCATGAGGATCGTGCCGCCGGGGGTTTCATAAACGCCGCGGCTTTTCATGCCGACGAAGCGGTTTTCAACGAGGTCGACGCGGCCGATGCCGTGCTTGCCGCCGAGTTTGTTGAGCGTCTTGAGGACGTTGCCGGGCGTGAGTTTTTTGCCGTTCACCGCAACGCAGTCGCCGCAGGCGAATTCTAGTTCGACGTATTCGGGCGTGTCGGGCGCGTCCTCGGGGGAGACGGAGAGTTTGAACATGCCTTTGTTTTCCTTGGTAGTGGGGTCGAACCACGGGTCTTCGAGGATGCCGGCTTCGTAGGATATGTGGAGCAGGTTGCGGTCCATCGAGTAGGGTTTTTTGAGCGAAGCCTCGACGGGGATTTTGTGTTTTTCGCAGTAGGCGATCATCTCGGCGCGGCCGGGGAAGAGGGCGCGGTATTCCTCCAGTTTCCACGGGGCGATGATGCGCAAGTCGGGGGCGAGGGCCATGTAGGTGAGTTCGAAACGGCACTGGTCGTTGCCCTTGCCGGTGGCGCCGTGGGCGACGGTGTCGGCGCGCTCTTTGCGGGCGATGGCGACTTGCGCCTTGGCGATGAGGGGGCGGGCGATGGAGGTGCCGAGGTAGTATTGGTTTTCGTAGACGGCGTTGGCGCGAATCATCGGGTAGATGTAGTCACGGGCAAATTCCTCGACGAGGTTGAGCGTGTAATGCTTGGTGGCGCCGGTGGCCCTGGCTTTTTTGTCGAGGCCGCGGAGTTCCTCCTCCTGGCCGATGTCGGCGGAGAAGGTGATGATTTCAGCGGCGTAGGTTTCCTTGAGCCATTTGACGATGACGGAGGTGTCGAGGCCGCCGGAGTATGCTAGGACGATTTTCATGTGGTGGAATTGGTGTGATGCGAAAATGGAGCGGGCAATGTGAATCGGCGGTGCGCGGGTATCAAATCCAAATGTGAGCGCGAAACCGGAGCGTCTGGCATGTGCATGTGACACTCGCTCAGTCGTATCGCACGAGCGTCAGCAGGACGATGATGAGGAACGCCACGGGCGGCCAAAAACCGCCGCGGCGCAATGTCCATTTTTGGGAATAACCGTAAAGCATCATCGCAAGCAGGGCGGCGAGCAGGGCCGTGCCAAGCCATTGCGGCGCGAAATGCGCGGGGCACGACACGCCGGGAATTTCCAGCGCCCCCGCGAGCAGTTTTTGCATGACGGCCAGCAGGAGCGCCGCCGCGTGATTGAAGAGCATGCCCAGCGGCGCGAGGCCGGCCAGCCCGCTCATGATCGAGAGAAACCCGGCGAGTATCACAAGCGAGGCCGCGGGGATGAGCACGAGGTTCGCGACAAGCGCGGCGGGTGTGACGAGATTAAAATACACCACGCTGCACAGCGTGCTCACCAGGCTCGCCGAGACGCCAATCGCAAGCACGCCGAGAACATAGCGGTGCGCGAACGAGAGCGCGTGTTGCACGGGCGTCCACGCGGCCTTCGGCACGTCGCGATAGAACACCCAGCGCGCGTTCCACGTCTCGCCGAGCGGCAGGCCGTAAAGCAGAATTGCCGCGACGATGCCGTAGCTCATTTGAAAACTCGCGCTGAAAAGCTGCATGGGGTCGGCGACGAGCATGGCGAGCGCCGCAAACGCAAGCGTGGCAATGCCGTTGACGGGCAGCCGCGCCATGAGCGCGGCCTGCAGGATGGCGACCATCATGAACGCGCGCACCGCCGACGGGCTTGCCCCGGTGATTTGCACATACACCCAGAGCGCCGCGATGCCGATGAGAAAGCGCGGCCAGCGCGGCAGGCGCGCCAGGAGCAAAAGAAAATAAATGCCCGTCGCGATCACCACGATGTGGATGCCGCTTATCGCGAAAAGGTGCATCGTGCCCGAGCCGAGAAACAGCGCGGTTTGCTCGCCGTCGATTTCCTGCTTTTGCCCGAGCACCATGGCGCGGTAGACACCCGTTTCGCGCGGGCGGTCTTGCAAGCCCAGGCCGAGCGTGTCCGCAAAGCGCACGCGCAGCCGCTCAAAAAAAACCGCCGCGGCGCCCGGCGGGGTCGCGACAGCCAGGACGCGCCCGCCGTTGAGACGGAAGTTCATGCCCGCGGCGGCGAGGTGCCCCTCAAAGGAACCGGCGTCGGCGTTGCGCGGCAGCGATTCGAGCATTCCGGCCACCTTGATTTCAGCGGTGCGGATGATTTGCGCGGCGGCGGATTTGTCGCGCGGCGGCTCGATGGAAAAATAAACCGGCTGCCCCGCGAGTTCGCCCAGGCCAGGGGCGTCGCTCGCGACGACGCGCGCGAGACCGCTGATGCGCGGGCGGGTTTTTGTCGCGGGATTTTGCTGCGCGAGGCTGTCGATGCGCAAGGTCAGCGATATTTCGCGCGGCGGGAGGCCGTCCCACGCCGCGAGGCGCGCGCGGTGAATTTCGTAATTGGCCGCGCCCGCGAGGAAGAGCGCGATGCCAATCGCGGCGAACGCCGGCGCGCGGCGGCGCGAAATGAAAACGGCAACCAAGCCGGCAAGGGCGAACGCGAGCGCGCCCGCGAGCAGCGCGCCGGCCGGCGGCGCCGCGGGGAGCATTTTTTCGGCGGTGATGCCCGCCGCGAAGGGAATCAGCAGCCAGAGAAGCGGGGCGCGGTGCCGTTCGGAACGCGGATGAAAGGCGGCCGGAGGCGCGGGCGCGGGTGAGGGCGAAGGCATCGGGAATGGTGGATGACGGGGCAGTTAAATGGATTCGAGCCGGGCCAAGTCGATTTAAATCGAAGGCGCGTGAGGACACGCGGCGCCCCAGGCCGCGCTTTTTTTGAGACTGCGTTTTGCGGGACATGCGTTTGACTGGGCCGAAAACATTCCAAGCCATGATAAACAATCCGACATTCCAAACCGGCGTCGCCATCGCGATTGTGATAGTCTGCGCCGCGTGGCTGGTGTTGCGCGTGTGGATGAAGCGCAAAAAACCCGGCTGCGGCGGCGGCGATTGCGACTGCCCGGCCGGCGAGTTCAAACGCGGGCTGGCGGAGCGGGAGAAAACCGGCGGGCGGAAAAAATAACGAAAACCGGGTTGACTGGTTTGCGTGGCATGGGCGTCCCGCCCATGTGGGTCGAGTGGCACGGGCGTCCCGCCCGTGGGTGGTGCGCACAAACCAGTGCATGGCGACAACCACATGGGCGGGACGCCCATGCCACGCAAACCCACGGGCGGGACGCCCGTGCCACTCGACCCGGTTTTCGGGTTTATCCCGCCCGCAGATTTATTCCGCGCACGTGGCCGCAGCCGGGGAGTTTTTTGACTTTGGCCAAAATTTCCTTTTGGCGCGAGCGAAGCTCCTCGCGCGCCACACTGTGCGAGACCAGCACGGTCAGCCAGCCTTGCGGGTTGATGGTTGTCGCGTGCGAATATTGCGCCAGCGGGCCGGTGATCGCCGGCCAGTGCTCGCGTATCACGTATTCCGGCGACTCCACGCCGATGCGGTATTTCACGCGCAAATCGTCCATCAGCGCGCCGAGTTCCTTCACCGGGCGTTTTTTCATGCGCGCCGGTTCCTCGTTGGGGAGTTTGCGGAAATCGCTGATTAGCTCCCGCGCGAGGTGTTCAAAGCGGTAACTCTCCTTGGCGCGCGTCATGATGTTTTTCTTTCGTTGTCCCACTATTCGCGGGCGGCACGCGCCAGTCAATCGCGCCGCGGCCCGCCGCGGCGAGGTGGCGGTTCACCGCGGAGAAACAGCGGCTGCCGAAAAAATAACGCGCGGAGAGCGGCGAGGGGTGGCCGCTTTCAACGACGCGGTGTTGCGCGCCGGTGATTAGGGCGCGCTTCGCCTTCGCCTGGTTTCCCCAGAGCACGAAGACGATGGTCGCGGGTTGCGCGTTCATGGCGGCGAGCACGCGGCCGGTGAAAATTTCCCATCCGCGTTTTTGGTGCGAGTTCGCCTCGCCCGCGCGCACGGTGAGCACGGTGTTGAGCATGAGCACGCCCTGGCGCGCCCAGCTTTCCAGGCAGCCGTGCGCGGGCGGCGGGAAATTTTTTTCGCCTCCCGCCCCCGCCTCGGCGGGGTCGGCGCGCAATTCCTTGAAGATGTTTGCGAGCGAGCGGGGCAGCGGGCGCACATCGGGGCGCACCGAAAAGCAGAGTCCGTGCGCGTGGCCGGGCGTCGGATACGGGTCCTGGCCGAGCAGCACGACGCGCACCGCTTCGGGCGGCGTGAGGCGCAGGGCGTTGAAGATGTCGTCGCGCGCGGGGAGGATTTGCCGGCCGGCGGCGAGTTCGGCGTCGAGAAAGGCGTCGAGCGCGCGATACCACGGCTCGTTGGTAATGTCGCCGAGGGCGGCGCGCCAGGCGGGTGGGAGGTCAGGGAGCATGGTTGGTTCAAAACACCCAGCGACCGCGCAGGCCGGCGCGCAGGCGGGTCAGGTCGCGCTGGGGGTTGTCGGAATTGATGTTGTCGTAATCGCAGGTCAGCGAGAGCGACCAGTGTTTTTTGAATGTCTGGGTGAGCGCGGCGCCGGCTTTGAGGGTCGTTTCGTGGATGCTGGGGGCGACGCCGGCGCGGCCGTTGAGGCGCGCGGGCTGCCAGTCTATCGTCGCGGTGAGCAGGAGCTGGCGCGTGAAGCCGTATTGCGCGTTCACGAAAAAGTGATGCGCATACGTGTCGGTGTAGCTGGCAACATCGGAGGTTTCCTGCACGGCGAAGGTGTAGCCGGCGGAGATGTGGCTGTCGTTGAGGAAATCGCGTTTGGCCGCGAGTTCGATGCAGGGCAGCGTGGCGTCGGGCGCGCCTTTGCGCAGCAGTTGATCGACGCCGAGGCGCGCGGTGTATGCCGTGATTTTCGACGGGGCGTAGTCGGCGCCGGCGAAGAGCGCGTGCGAGTCCTTGTTTTTGAGGCCGCCGTCGCTGGCGTAGCGCACGGCCTCGTAGCGGTATTCGGCGACGGCTTGCAGGTTTTCGCGCACGGAGTGGACGGCCTGCGCGCCGGCGGTGTAGTCGCCGTAGTTGAGGTCGTGGCTGAGCCAGGGATTGTCGTAGGAAAAATTTTCCGCGCGCGCGACGACCTTGATGGAATCGCGCGGGGTGACCGTGAACGCGCCCCTGGCCTCGAGCTGGTTGTGCTTGAGCGACTGGTCGGGATTGGCCACCGCGTTGTTGCCGCCGATGCCGGGGAGCAGCGACTCGGGGTTTTTGATGATTTGAAACGTGTCGTTGATTTCGCCGTCGAGGCGCGGCGAGAAGGTGTGCGCGAGGCGGCCCGTGATGGCGTGGCTCAGGAGCCATTTGTCGCCGGGGCGGTTGTCGAAATAATCGAGCGTGGCCTGGTAGCTGGCGGAGAGAAATGTCTGGTCGGCGGCGGAGAAGTTGAACACGGCGCTGGGTTGCAACTCGCAGACCATGCTGCCGATGGCGCCGGTCGCCGCGCCGAAGATGTTTGTGTCGTAATAGCTGGCCGCGCCGGCGTAGATGGTGAGCACGCGGCCTTGCTCGACTGGCGGGATGGGCGCGTAGACCGCGCGCGCCGGGCGCGCATCCGCGAGAAACGCGGTGATGCAGGCGAGGGCGAGGGCGCGAGCGCGAGCGCAAGGAATGGCGGCGAGTTTTTTGGCGCGGTTCAGGTTCACGATGGAAGCAGGGCGAAACGCTAGGCGCGGCACGCGAGGTGAATCAACGACTATGTTTGCCACGCGCACGGCGCGGGCCGCCTGGCTCGCGCCGCGATTCACGGCTTGATATGCGCCAGCAGCTCGCCGGGCGTGGCGGTGGCGGTGCCGAGTTTGCCGACGACGACACCGGAGGCGGCGTTCGCGAAATGGGCGGCGGTTTCGAGCGGCACGCCCGCCGTGAGCGCGAGCGTGAGCGCGGCGAGGGCGGTGTCGCCGGCGCCGGAAACGTCGAAGACTTCGCGCGCGGCGGTGGGGATGGTTTTGCCAACTTTGCCCTTGGTCGAGAGGAGCATGCCGTCCTCGCTCATCGTGATGACGAGGTTGCGGGTGCGGTAGAGTTTGTGGAGGCGGGCGCAAACTTCGGTCGCGGGGAAGGGCGCGCCGGAGGCGGTTTCGATGCCGGCAAGCTCCAGCGCTTCCTTGCGATTGGGCGTGATGAGGTCGAGGTCGCGAAACGCGAGCGGGCGCTTGGGCTTGGGGTCGAGGGCGACAAATTTTCCCGCGGCGCGCGCGAGGCGCGTGACGGTCGCCACGAGTTTGTCGGTGAGGATGCCTTTGGCGTAGTCGGAAAAAATAATGGCGTCGTGCGCCATGATGGCGTCGCGGAAGAGCGGGGCGATTTTGTCGGCGGGGATGGCGTAGGCGGCGGCGGGGCATTCGCGGTCGAGGCGGCAGAGTTGCTGGCGTTGCACGAGGACGCGCGTTTTGAGGATGGTGTTGCCGGTGCCGGGGGTGCGGATGGTGTCAATGTTGCGCTCGGCGAGTGTTTCGGTGAGTTTGCGGCCGGCCTCGTCGTCGGCGAAAAATCCGGCGACTGTGCAGCGGGCGCCGAGGGAGGCGATGTTGAGGCCGACGTTGGCGGCGCCGCCGGCGGTGTGGGTGTCGCGCGCGATGTCGACGACGGGCACCGGCGCCTCGGGGGAGATGCGCGTGGCGTCGCCCCAGATGTAGTGGTCGAGCATCACGTCACCGATGACGAGGATGCGCAGGCGGGTGATTTTTTCGAGGAGGGCGGCGGCGGTGGTGGTGGCGATCATGTGGAAATTCAAGCTACTTAATCAACCAGTCATAATGGAAGCTCGAAAGCATCCGCGGCTTCCCCTGCGTGACTTGCACGACATCCTCGATGCGGCAGCCGCCCTTGCCCTTGCCCGGATAATACAGGCCCGGCTCGACGGTCACGACGGAGCCTTCCTTCAAAACATAATCAACCGTGCTCACGCGCGGCGGCTCGTGGACGGCGAGGCCGACGCCGTGGCCCGTGCCGTGGAAAAAACCAATCGAGCCGCGCTCCGTGCGCTCGGTTCTGAAACCGTGCCGCAGGAAAGTGTCGTCGACCACCTTGTGGACTACCTGGCCGTTCACCCCGGCGCGGATATGCTTGAGCGCGTTGAGCTGCGCCTCGCGGACGGTGGCGACGAGTTTTTTTTGAAACTCGCTTGGGCGGCCTTTGAGAAACGTGCGCGTCATGTCGCCGTGGTAGCCGCTCGCCTGCACGCGCGG
>JGI20166J26741_11633696_pt1 | contig 11390 bp, 7 predicted proteins | sample TergutCu122P5_FD_26741 | JGI IMG/M metagenome (IMG submission 26741) | reverse complement strand
TTTCGGCTTTAATTATACAGTTCACATTTCCAAATTTACACTTAACTTGTCATAATTTCAGGAAAATAGCTTATTGCGAAAGTTTTACGCAGCAAACAACTAACATTGCCCTACCTAAGATTTATTATATTTTCCCATGTATTAATTTTCGGACTTAGTCCCCTCATGTGTGCTTTAACGTAGATTCTTCTTTGCATGCAGATGAGAACGTTTGATTTTTAAAAGATGCTGAATCGTTTTGACAAACCACTAAAGATCTTTCCTTGTTATACAACTACACCAGCAGCTAAAGAACAATAATCACAGCGCTGTTTTAGTTTCGAACTACAAGACCTAAGAGTGTAACAGAACAAAGCCCTGGTCACGTTTGTCCTAACGCATTCCTAGAGCACGCATTAAGCACGCATAATGCTGACCCTAATATTCACAGCAATGCGTAATTATCAGACGGCAGTTCTGGTCCTCTGATGGTCTACAAAGTAATTATGCTACCATGCAATTAAACCTGATTGCTGTTGGCCTAGTATAAATGGCTCTGGCGTAGGCTTATTCCCACAACGCACAGTTCCTGTCGCTATCACACGGTTTAATGGGCCGCGGTCGTGTTTGTATGGCACGTTCTTCGATGAGGTGGATGGTTATTCTGCTGGGTTAAGGCCTATGAATTTCAATATTGAGTAGTGGGAAGATTTTGCTGGTCAACAGCAAAGGATAGAAGGGTCTAACGGTGATGTATAGAATATGAAGAGCTGTTTGAAGTGCTGTCTTATGTTGTTGTAAATAGAATTATGGACAAGACGGTATCTTTGTAGATCATGCTGTAAAATTTGCTAATCCTCCGAGAAAGACCACAAGAGAAGTGAAGATAGCTGCTGTGCCGACGTGGATCGGAGCCAGACTTATCTATAATACGACTGACACAAGGCAGGCAATGTGCGTATAACGTGACATTGAGGCGCGTTCGTTCATCCATTTTTGCTTTGAAAAACCAGTAAGTATTACATATTCTGAATGTGTGTTTTTAGCCTTACGTGTCAAGCATGTAACAGCATGTCTCAAATTGTCATTTGTGGCCTGCTTGGCTTCACGATATTTTTCCAAATTATTTCATAAACGGCGTGGATTTTAAAAGCAAATTATTGAACATAAAATACGTGCTTTGGATTTCCCTACAATTTTTTTTTTCTGAAAATTTCCCTTTCTAAGAAGAGATATGATAAAAATGTATATTGGTCTTCATGTAAATTACCCGTTATTCTTGTCAGTTTTTGATGAAACTTGAATTTTCTTATTAGATTTTCGAAAAATGCGCAAATATCAAATTTCGTCGAAACTCTTCCAGTGCAAACCGAGTTGTTCTATGCGGACGGACAGACAGACGGGCAGACATGACGAAGCTAGTAGCCACTTTTCGCAATTCTGCGGACGCATAGATATAAGAAGACCGTTCTCTTAGAAAACAGCAATCTGATTTATGTGAGGGTAGTCTTTCTTGCTATTAGAAGCCAGCTGATAGGTGGAGGAACTTGAGGTATCTACTTGGTCTGCCTGAAAATTTAATAGTAATGCCGACTGAGCCACAGAATACATCAGAAAACCGAGTGTATTGTTGGAAGTGAATATCTAGGCAACGCGCCGCACACACTTTGTCTTCTATCCCTCGACTTAAAAAAGAAAATATTTACTTCACCAATTACTAATTATAAATCTTCATACTTATTTACATTTGACACATTTTAGAGGCCAATATTTATACTTCAGCTTCAGTCATCTTACTTCCGAGGAGCAGAGCAACTGGTGTCCATTAAGTATAAAAATTGAGGGGCTCGCAATCAATTTAGATGATGTGATGACTCGAAAAATTTCTGTAGCTAGTGGAAATGTAACACAGACTTACTGAAGTGAGCCATGTGATTGACTTCTTGCGAGTTGTTATTCATTAGAAAAAATTGTAAGGATTACATATATGAAAGAACAAATTGCACTAATTAATTTACAAAAAACATTATAAAACACACTTTATGTTAGGTATCAGCTCATACATGTTTCGGCAACAAGGTGCTATCATCAGGGTGTTTAATTACAAGAAAGCATCGTAATTCCAACACGTAATTCAAGTGCTAGTCGCCCTCAATTTCATCATTAAAACTAACAAGACTTATAATATTAAAATAATAAATTACACAAGTTAACAGGCACAAGTCCGTATCGTTGCAGTAACAACACCATATGGGAGTGAGCCTCAAATGTTACAAGTTCGCGGTTGTTCATATTTTTTGGGTGGTGTATACAACGTCTATGACAATACCGTGTATTATCCACAGGGATCTCGTTCTGATGAAGGGTATAGCCTGACACGAGGTAACGTCATAGGCTTCAGCTGGAGGAGAACTCTTTGGATCAAATATTAACTTACTTAAATTTTAATTTTAACTGTTCTTGTATGGTTGTGAATTTTAGCCTTTAAATATTAAGGCAAGAACATTGTTAAGGAAGTGTGCTAAGGATGCTAAGGAGAATATTTAGACTTAAGAGGAAGGGGTAATTGCATAAAGAGGAGTTTCGTAATTTGTAGGCTTATTCTGCACCAGATATTATAGCGTAGCTAAACGAAAGGAGCTGAGAAGGGCAGAAGATTTACTAGGGTCGTTAGAAGTGAGAAGTACAAAGAATGATATTGGCTGGAAAACTTTATGAAACGAGAATATTTGCGAGACCTAGACATAGATGGGAGGGTAATATTGAAACCAATATTAAAGAAACCGTGTTTGTGTTGAACGGATTACACGAGGCTTCTCCGAAAAGTAAAGATACATCACGTGTAGGCCGATAGTGAAATTTTTTATGCTTATTATGGCTACACTGCCGTCGACCTTGATCCTTTACCTGTGAGCCGTGCTCGTTTGACAGTGGTAGAACCGGCTTTGATTGAGTGAGACGTGTTTGAAATGGCAGCGCCGATCCAAAGTCTCAACATATGCGAGGTGCGTTCCGTCATACGATTTCTCAACGCAAAAGGTGAAGGTCCAGCAGAAATTCGCAAACAAATTTTTGCTGTTTATGGTAACGTTATGAATTTCCATTTGTTGCTTCACCAAAAGAAACATCTCGCTGGGAAATTTTCGACGACGATGATGAGGTTCAAAAAGAAGTCATGACGTGGTTCGAACGGCAGGCGGCAAACTTCTATGACTCGTGAATACAGAAGCTAGTTCCAATACTTAATAAATGTTTGGACAATGCCGGCGACAATATTGAAAAATAAAGTTATGTACAGGCAATTCATACACAGTGTCGCTTTTGTAAATCAAAAATGTTGTCCATCTAAAGATCTTTGTATCTTTACTTTCCGGAAACGCCTCGTAGTTGTGTGGAAAATAAGGCACTGGTGGTCCAGTGAGACAACAGCTACAGACATTCCGTTAAACAACATTTTTAGATAAATCTGCTGTTTCCAGAAGCTGCACTCGCATCTCATGCTTATGTCTGAGTATCCAAACGGCTACGTGAAAATAACCGTCAGGCATGAATGTATATTTGCTACGTAGTTGTCTGTTACTACATGAGAGGCGAAGCTAAACAACAGGGTGGAGATCATAATAGAGTTATTCAGCGTGTAACAGCAAGGTAGAGAGGAGTGAATAGTCCATATCACATGCTACACAGAGTTCACACTATAATAACCAGCGTCCGTAAAACACCATTCAGCCTATTCGATAAGCGTCATGAAACAACAGACGCGTTATCTACTGAATCATCCTTAACGCGTCCGTATTGTCCCACATAACACGGTAATTTCCCCGCCATGACACCGCAACGGCCGTGTAATGACTCTGTTCAGTTGTGACAAGTTACCGTGACGTCAGTGAACCTACTTGCGATTAGTGGTGCTTGTGAAGCCTGAGAAAGGAAAGAAATAGATCCTTCACAGCTCACTCGGTTAAATGACTTTGTATAAACTACAGGCCAGTATTCGATTCTTGACAGAGACGTATGGAAAGTGTTTATCACCATTAGAGCGCAGAGAACGGGGCCAGAAAGAAAAAGTAACGCAGTTTACGTTTTTACACGTATTGCGAAGTGCTGTTCTGGTGTTTAGGTATAGGGATACGTGTTGTGTGTGTGTCAGAACAAAGAAATAAACAGAATAAATAATGCAGAATGGAAGGAATACGAAGGGATGAAGAAGGGTGTTAATAAAGGGAGAAAAGTGAAAAGAACGAGATATAGGAAATGAAGTAGGTAGAAGAAAGGAATGAACGAAATAGACAAAATACAGAAGAATCCAAGAAAGTAAAGAAAAAGCGGAGGATATTGAAAAGACGGAAAGTAGAAAGGGAAATATATGTTATTAGAAATAAAAAGTAATTTTAAACAATAATATCAGGGAGTGAGAAAGGGAGGAAATGAGCCAGATATGAATACGAAAAAGAAAACAAAAGAAAACACAATGAAGAAGCAAGAAAGAAGAGCAAGTCATAATTCAACATTTTTTTTAATACTGAACTCGTCATTTGATTCAGTGTCTCAGTGAAAGCGTAGAAAGAAATAAATGATTCAGTTCAGGCACATCTCTGGTGGCTATTTGAATACCTAACGCACCACTATCCTGCAAGGGTCTAGAGAAATATGGGCTTGAGCCTGAGTTTCGATAATTCCGCCATGGCGTTTGGAATGCATTCAGCGGAGTGTAAAACTGTAAGGCAGACAACTAAATTTCACTGATACCAACCTACATGAAGAATGGGACACGTGTTCATAATATAAATATGAAAAGTAGGACTAAATTTCATGTGGGAGCAGACATCAAATGTTGATAAGACAAAGTCATGTACCTTTATGTGTATATTTGCATGAAGTGCATAAGATGATAGACATAGCAATGAGGCAATGCTCAACCGTCAACACATATATTCTTATTCCTAAACCACGCAAATGATTTAGATGAGATTTAACATTAATTGTCCACTTTGAGAATTGCGCAGCGGATTTTATTTTCGTTGCTATCGGTCAAAATTAAACCCCATTTTACATGAACTCAACTGCGAAACTTATTATTTGTCTAGAAAACAACTGCGTAATAAACTTTACGTTGCTTGAAAGATGGAACCAACATATAGTTATAATTTGTCTTTGTGGCAAACATGGGGAAAAAAATCCTGTTTCTGGGCTCTGTGGGACAGGGGCTCTATATTCTTTTCATTTGTGGGTCACATGGTCACAATTACACTTTTGTGAGGGCCGCATGTAATTTTGGAAGCGTTTTACAAATTTGCAAAAGCGACTGTTAGCTTCTTCCTGTCTGTTTGTCTGTCTAACGTTCTGTCATGCTGTCCGCATGGAACAACTCGACTGTCACTGGGTGGATTTTCAAGAAATTTTATATTGAACATTTTCATTGAATCCGTGGAGAAAATTTAAGTTTCGTTGAAATCGGACAATAATAAAGGTAACTTTACTTGAAAAGCTAAGTACATGTATTGTAATATGGCGCTGAATTCTTTCCGAAAAAAAATTCAGATTAATTTGTAGAGAAAATCAAAATTCTCATTCCATTTCGAATGCATTCTTTCTCGACAGTCGTACCGTTTAAGAGGCACCTATCAAAAAGACGACACAGACAGACACGCATCATATAAGCTATCATCCAAAACAATACGGTAGAAAGAAAATTCGATGTGTATGCCCGATAATTTAGACAAAACTTCGTGGATAATAATATTTAATTCTTACTGATTTAGATTGGGTAAAATTTTGATGTTAGAATGAAAGACGAATGAACGTTGATTAAGACCAAGGCACTGTCGTAATTCTTATTATTTATTCCTGTGTACGTGATTAATCATATAAGTGTATGGCGCCACCTAACATAGACTGAGATTTGTTTGGGCGTGACGTAACAATGGTTGATATAGATCGTAGGGTGAGTCACGTTTTCAGGAATTTATTTATTTTTATTGCCATTTAAGCGATGCATAGTTAAGGAAAATAAAAATTTCCCATAACAGTTTTTAATATATTTTACAGATTTTTCGGCATATGACTTTTTTATGTATATACATTACGAATATACCCATAAATTGTGTATTAAATATTGTGTGCTGGTCTTAAATTACATAATATTTCATGGAGCTGAAAATTCGAGTTTATGCATGATCAATAAATTTAACAAATATCAACGTACAAATATTATCATTCTTCAAATAAATAATAACATACCCTATAAAGCATTGACATTCTATAACATATGCACAAATTAAAAAAAAGTCTTATCGCTGTGGATTAAATTTTGTGACCATCTGAAAAGAGTTCAGGAAGTAAGGACCTGATCCCCCCTCAATTACGTGTTGTACCCATATTTCCTAGCTTATATCTTGGTGATAGTTCTAAAGCGTAGTTGGACAGATATTTAAAATGTGTTTTAGCATCAATGCCCAAGCGGCCCATCGATTTTAGTAAGGTGGTATGTTGTTAAACAATAATGACATGCTTGTTCGTGCCTGCTAGCTAACAAGGTAAAAACCTTTTCTTTTTGGTAAAATTCCCGCGGAGTGTATGTTGGCTGCCTCAGCTACAGCACGTCCGTAAAACGTGAACATCTAAGACAAGTGTGTGAGGTGCGTCACGATATGCTAGACCATGTATGAGAGAAACGCTTGTTCTGCATTGGAGTTCATTCTCCACCCTGGCTTAACAGCATTTCTGACCCATCTCGAGTCCCTGAGAGGGCGTAATGAACCGTGAAGTGAACAAACGATAATCCTCACGCTGTATATCTCATTTATTTTTAGGGATGAGGGTGGGGGGAATTAGATGCTGCTGCTCCCTGAAGGCATGTTGCCTGTTGTACAGAGTCCATTTAATGGGAAGTCGTTGCACTTGGGCAAGTCGATGTTTTGCCGTAGCTATGGGCAGAATCACTATACACTTTGGACACCCATGCTGTTCTCTGATACCGCTCAGCACATACGATTATTAATAGCTTAGCACTGACGTTGATTAATGTTATATTTGCGACAAAACGTCCAAACAACTTGATGGCGATGACATCAATAATCCATCATTAAGTACTGTGGAATCTGTGTTCATTTCTCGCATGTCAGTGGCGTGAATGCTCCTAGCCTCTTCTTCGTTTGCTATAAGACGCCGTTGGCACTTCCTGCCATACAGCGTGGAAGTTAACGAGAGTTGATGAATTGTGAATTGGGATGGATTTGGATGGGTGTGTCTGTGGCCTGATCGATTTACTCTTCCACACTGAAAACTTCCTGCAGGTTACCCTGTATCACAACCCAATTTAGATCTTGGAGAGTTAAGGTAAATCAATCCCATTACAAGCCTGGACAGTTCCTGAGTGTTCCTGGAGTTTGATGGTCCCAAATTTCAAGACAGTGGGAACATGAAGTTGGTAAGGTTGTCAGCCCTACTCACTTGCCGCCTTTAACCCCAGAAAATATCCTAGTACGCATTTCTGTTATAGGCTGAATCAACCCCAGGGCCATAGTGCGGCCGGAAGGATTATGTCAAAGAAAAATTCCAATGACAACATCGGGAATCGAACTCACGGGCTTCCCTCTTGTAGCGCAGTGCCTCAACCAACTGCGCACTGCGTGCCCCGATTTTTGAGAGTACCGAATGCAAATGTAGAGCATTACCGCTATAACATCCTACTAGGAGCTTTCTTATTTGTGGCAAATACTTTTTATTTTACTTCTCTTTTGTTTCGTTTCTTGTAAAAATATCATTATAAACACATCGTGAGAGGAGTCTCCCACATGCAATAAAAATAAGGAAGGCTAACTGGATTGGTCACACCTTGTATAGGAACTGCCTTCTGTAACACATTATTGAAGGAAGGATAGAGGGAAAGAAAGACGTGACGGGAAGACGAGGGAGAAGACGTAAGCAGCTACTGGATAACCTTAAAGAAAAAATAAGATATTGGATATGAAAAGAGGAAGCACTAAATAGCGCTCTATAGATAACTCCCTTTGGAAGAGGCTATGGACCTATCACAAGACAGACTACGTAATAATGAAACACGTGTTTTTGTATTCTGAGTCCACTGGTTTTGTGTTTCAGCTGAGATCTCTGCCATCGTCGTTAGACTTATAAGCGATTGCTTTCCGTCATTCACTTCAGTGTCGAGACAGGAACTTAAAATATGCTAAAACATAAGCTTTTTATTTCAAATTTCAATTTTGTCATCTCATGTCTCTCGACAATAAATGGGCTATGTTGTTTATACAACATTGTTAGATAACGATTGAATCAAAATAACCATCCTTCGTCCCTCTTCTGTCTCCGATTCATTACTGTCACAACTGATTTCAGACTGGAGGCCATGTGGTTCTTACGACTACATTTTTGTGTTTTATTAGAAAACCAAGCTGAATTCCGACTCTTTTAATCCGCCTAGTCGAAACCGTAACAAGAAGTCGGAAATATTAATTACTGGCAGTAACGGACTCTTAACTTTAAGGACAAATGACGAACTTGGACTTAATTACTGATTGTAATGTCAAGTCGACTAAAGCCGTAAAAAATATGTGCGCTGGACTTGGCATTTAACTGTGGACCATACGGTTGTAGTGCCTATTGAAATGTTATTTTATCCAGTTCGTCGCTTAATAAGGTCAGTGTTCGCTGGAGTCAAAGTCATTGATTTTACGTCGAATACTCTATGTACTGCTGGAGGATACATCTAAATATAATACATGAAGACAGTCTAATTTTTAGTAGATTTTCCCCAATGCATTTAATTTTTATTGTCTTTAATAATGATGCACACAAGCGCAATTCAAAATACAAATGGAGGAATTGAATTTATCATAAAAATGTAGACATAATTGGTAAGAGTGAATTGTATCCCTTATTGTTTATTTTCGGTCAGAGTGCTAATTTTTGGCCTGGTTTCAACTGAAAGAAATATATACATGTGTAACTGTAGGGTGTCTGGAGCTTAGGACTCTGTAGAGTGATGTACGGGAAGAGATTGCCCAGTAGAACCAGCTAAAATGGCAATCAGTTAGTACGCGTCCCAGAAGGAAATTTCTGCATTTCTTATGGGATTTTACAGGTACGAAAGAAGTGTATGTCTGTTTCATGTATACGTATTAAGGTTAGTTTTCTTTTTGGGGGGGGGGGAGGGAATTTAGGTTATGTATACTTCCTTTAGAAAATTTCGATGGAAGAAACAATGCTCAGCAATATGAATAAGCTTTATAGAAAAAAGCGGTACTTTATATAAACTGTATCGTCTATGAGCGACTGGTGAGAATGAGTTACTTCAGTTTAATGTTTCTGTAAATAATTTCGTACATTGTTTGAAAACTTAAACGAGACTTTAAAGTACAGCTTTTAGTACTCAAATACTGAAAAAAATTAAACTATTTGCTAACGGTTAAAGATTATAGAGTTTGTTAGTGCTAAAATAAAAATAAAATTTAGATATTAAAAATATGTTGCAAAGGAAAGCGGTTTCGGTATTTTTGATCTTATCTTTTTGCCGGATTTTGCTTTGTTTTGGAGAAATCATATTTATTTTAATCATTTAGGATTATTATTTATACGTGATCTTGAAAGTGTTAAATTCATTCTGGGCCGGCTTTTCACCAAGGTTTAATAGGTATTTAATTATAAGGGATGAAACAATGAAAATACAAAATTTATTTATTTATGCAATACATATAATTGTATCTTTGGATTATTACCCAACATTTTCCCCAGTTTCGTTATGTTTGTTTATTGAATTGTTTTTCACTCTTTATGTAAATCCGTGTTCACGTAAATTCAGTTACGTGTGGGGCACAGGATTTTTAACTTATTCAAGATATAAACCAAAATATGCACCAAATTATTCCTTAGATATTTATATTAAAATGTTATACTGAATGATCCTACATGTTTCCATCCTGACTGGACCACCATCAAGGAATGAAATCTCAGAAATACACCACAAAACCAAATTAGACACATTTTTACACAACTGACGTGGTGTGAAAGAGACAGGTGCTTAAAACTGTAGACATTGTTTTGTAGATTTTTTGTACAAATGTGACGGATGTGGATGTAGGGAATCTTGGAAATAGACTACATATTTAAAACAGGTCAGCACAGTAGTGTTGATGATGATGATGGTCCGATGGACACTGAAACATGTCGGAATATTCAGTGTGATAATGTAATATAAATATCTAAGGACATAGTCTGTGTATTTTGTTGGTGTAATGTCGTGAATTATTTATCGTTAATGATCGTAATTAACAATATAAGTCTTCTTAACTTCATGCCTATTCACACTTACCAACTGTCTCATTTTCCCATAAGTATTATTCCCATATATTCTCAAGGTCACCATTAAAATATTTTCTCTTCTCTGTAATAAATTTCTTGATTTTTTATGACGTTTACCAGTAGTCTCCAAAATGGCCGCTTCTGACTTTACTTTCACATTTTTACGTAATTTAAATAACAATTTTCCAGTAACTTTACCTCCGTTCTGTTCTTAGAGTTTAATACTCGTATTTTCCTCTTAGCTATATAATTTCCACATTCAGTGGTTTACTACCTACAAGTTTTCTCCCAGTCGTCGGGTCAGAGCATTTTAATACCAGATGTATATTCAGCATCTTTCTCACCCAATTTCATAATAAAATTCTCACATGCAGTTGTACAACTGACGTGTTTTTAAAAAAAACGGTACAACATTTTATAAGTTTTTGTTGTTAGCGTCAAAACTGTGCCCTGTTCTTGACCACTATTTTTCAATTCACCATGAATTGTCATTATCTCATCTCATTTAAGGGTTTAAAATTTGAAAATTTTATGTAACTTTATTAAATACGAATGTGTCAGTAAGTACCTAACACCCTCCGCGTGCATGGTCAAATATGTCGTTGAGAAAATGAAACATTATGATAGCCAGAAAGTAAGTAAGTAATTAAGTGTTTGGTCGTCGTCTGTGTATTCTAGGCTCCAATCCCGGCATTCATTACAGATCGAGAGCTGGTATTTAATATTGGTAGTATATAATATGGTATTGTGTTACAGTGTTAATTAACTGTTTCAATACCCTTCAATCAGAGAAACTCCGCTGAGAGGCTACAGCAGGAGCAGGCTAACTTATTCAGCACATGCTGCACACACTGACACATTGCACAAGACTCATTGGACTGCCGTCAGGACAAAGACGCTCCATGTGAGAAAAGTGATGGCAATAAAATAGGCCCCTAATTAATTAATTAATTAGTAAACTCCCGTCAGGCACAATCATAGATATATATATTGTGCAGCTTTCGAGCAGGACCAGGATGGAACATCCTGGTCCTTCTCGAAAGATGTCTACAAACCTGTATGACATACACCATTGCTGAGTGTACAGTGAATAA
>JGI20166J26741_11633585_pt1 | contig 11391 bp, 10 predicted proteins | sample TergutCu122P5_FD_26741 | JGI IMG/M metagenome (IMG submission 26741) | reverse complement strand
CGATTTCTGCAAGAACACTTCGACACTCTTTATATGTTGGCATTTCTCGCTATCTTAATAAGTTAGGAACAGAAATATTTGCTGTTGACATGTTGGTGTAATGTCATGTTTCTTAGCATGAAGCGGCTTTTGAAGGCTTCGGAGGGAAAGAAAATTTAATAAAAAAAAAAAGAAAGGGAAAGAAACTATCTAAGAAGGAATAGTGTAACACTTGGAGATGTTCACTCTTTTTGTTTGAATTACGCAGTAAAAGGTAAGACTTCAGGAAAACTGTTACTGAATTTGAAAAAAAGTGTCACTTGTACGTGAAATGTTTATTTAAAACCATTAAAGCATAAACACAACGGTGCGATCTAATATAGTGGTTTTTATTCAGCACTACTACATGTTTCGGCTGGCTACATCAGCCGAAACATGTAGTAGTGCTGAATAAAACAGAATATATAGTAGATCTATGTAATTTTGTTAATCGTTGATATAACACTGTAATGATAAGAAATAAACAAAGGGATGACGTCACTGAAGATTTTATTCAAAACATTTTTCACCAACTCTGTAGATGACTACACACGAGATACAATCAGAAACGCGTATAGAGCTTTATGTAATGTGTATATTATTGTGTCATATTTTAATTAATATTGTAATGCGCTGACACTGCCGGTAAACCTGGTCATAATGACATTTAGCGAAAATCCTTCTAAAACTTTTGCAAATGTTAGTAGCGGACAGACATGCACATTAATGCTAAAGTTTGTTGCCAAATCGTCTAAGGGTACAGGTAACGTCGTGAAGACGAAATATAGAAAAAGAGATAAAATGAAGGGCGGAGATCAAGAAAATAGTACAAGGATGATTAAAAGTTAAAGGAAGGGAAGATAAGAAGAGTAGCAGACGAAAACGAATGGGCAGGAATAGCAGAAAAGATAATGATGTCTCTGTCCATGCCGTGAAGGCATATACAGGGAGTGGCAATGTAGATCCACTGATACATAACCTCGGCACTGAATGAAAGTGAGTGAGAAAGGATACGGAAAACAAGAAAAGTGCTGGAGGGGAAAAGCAATACGTAAACGAAACACAGAAGATGGTCATAAATGGAAGAGCAGTAAAATATCCATTTTGAAGGTTTGAGAAAGGTATTGTAAACAGATGGATGGATAAGTGGAGCGAACCGCATGATTAAACTAAGAAACGAAGGGAACAGAAGAGACCAATAAATGTGGGTTGGTGAAGGATATTTATACGTACATGTACACACAGAAGGAAGGGAAAAACGTGTCAAAAAAGAGTCTGAGTTTAAAGCAAGAATTATATAACGACACTGGCTGTACCGTTGTACCTTGTATTGCTGGATGACTGTCGCATAATAATGAACTGTGAGGGAAATGGAGGGAGTGGGTGTGACGTAATATGGAGTAGTTTGTATTTGTTTGGGAGGCCTGAGGAAAAACAGAAGAAACTTCTGTCAGGGCAAATGATGTCCGGGTCGAGATTATGAAAAATGAAGATTATAAGATAAAAGAAGGAAAAAAACAGCCATTGTACATTGTACTTATAACGTAACACAGAGGCGCTTTCGTGCAACCAGTGTTACAGTGGAAAACAATAATTATTACATATTCTGAGTGTGTTTTTGTAACCTTACGTATCCAGGCGACACTGTGCATGCGTCATATTGTCATCTGTGGCGTGTCCGGCTCTACAATATTTCTCGACATTCTCTCATAATTGGCACAATTTGAGAAAAACAGTTATTGAATATAAAATGTGTGTTTTGAATTTCTCTACAATAATTATCTGAGACTTTTCTGTCTAAGAAGAATTTAGCGAGATATGTGTATTGTTCTTCGTTTAAAGTACCTGTTATTCTTGTCAGATTTTGAATGAAGCTTGAATTTTCTCGACAGAGTTTCGGAAAATATTAAAAAATTAACATCCGTCCATTGGGAGCCGAGTTGTTCCATGAGGAAGAATAGACGGACGAACAGGCAGGCATGACGAAGCTAATAGCCGCTTTTCGCAATTTTGCGAACGCGCCTATAGAGGGAAGGAAGAAATTAGTCTTTATCATCTGGTAGGACGTAACGCCGTGTACTTGTTATAATTTACTTATGTTTCGGAGGAACCTGCGCGTATATGAATATTTCTTATCTCTGAAATCTGGGGTGCAATTTTAGAATTTTGCTGTGTGATTTCTCTTATCCCTTCTATTTGCTTCCCTTTTCAAGAATTGTTTCATTTGTTGATCCGTGGTCATTCTTCCTTCCCGGCGACAAACACTGTGTCTCAGCCCTAACCAGCAGCATACATAATTCAACTGTCGCCAAACATCGAATTCCAATTAGCCTACCTCTATAGACTTACCCACTATAACAACACAACCAAGTACTATCTGGTTATAGACAACTGGACCTCGGTTACTGTGGTTCTCTGCAGGAAATTACATAAAATTTGGTAGACGTTTGCTCTCTTCTTATAACTCCAGTGTACAAATCGTCTTTGAATGCGAAGGTAGAGGCATCAAGTCAATCCAGAGAGATGGTATTTGTCTATCGCATTATTTTACGTTACATAACAGAGCCCTTAAACAAACGACATGTTGTGGAGTTTCCCAGAAGGCGGAAATGAACCTCACGGGTTTCGTAGAAGGAAGAAAATTCATCACATTTACCGCATTCATCACATTGAGCCATACTGTCTGGATTTAGTTAAAATGTCAAATCATACAACATGACTGTCTGAAGCGTTGAAGTCAGTTTAGATAACATTTATATAAATAGCGTATAAGACGATTTAACTTTTATAATTTCTGCCGTTTTGTGCACAGAGTGTGTTTATGTGCTTCTCACAACTAATATCGCTTTTTCTCCCCTAAAACAGATTTAATCGGCTTGTCTCTATACGGCTGACGCAATGTGCTGACTGTAAGGTAGGAAATTAAGCTATATACTTCCAGCTGAATTCGTGCTTAAACCGGTTGACGTATAAATACACTTGTTCTATTTTCGGCTATGACAAAGTCTGGTAGGTAGGTACCGACATTGCGGCATTCTTCGGGTTTAAATTCAATTTCCAGACTAATACACGATCCTGTAGCCCAGTGGACCACAACACGAACTTCACCGCTTTCGAACCTTAAAGTTTAAGTTTTATTGTGCTCTTATTTTTTTTATATTGTTGTGCTGTTTTACATTTTCGCCGGTTTTATTTAATACGCAGTAGCTTAAATAGTTCCAGGATTTCTCTTGTATAATTTACAAGAATTCTGTTTTGTAAAATACAAGAACTGTTGCACGTGGGAAATTCCTGTCTCATAAGTTGGTATGGCTCATGACGTCATCACTGTAATGCTTCCATCATTTCATAACCTCTAGAGTATTAAGAGCAGTTGTTTATTTAGAGTGTATAACGTTGCGTCAGAGTTGAAAATATCTGCAATTTAACAACTTACAAATAGCAAATTTTGTATTTTGCTGCAGAAATCACAAGCGAAAACATCAACAATGTTGCAGTAAGGGTACAATGAGAGAACAATGAAAAACCCTCAAGTGTATGACTGGCATAAACGTTTCCATGACGGACGCGAGAGTTTTGACGGTGATCCGTGTAATGGTCGCTCATCAGCGTCAACAAATAAAGCAAATGTCGGCCGTGTGCGAGAGATTGTGAGAGGTGACAGAAGGAAAGGTGTGGACCAAACTCTAGCAGAGGTTAAAATTTCTGTAAGAGTTATCAGAGTATTCTTCACGATGTGTTGAACATGCTCCGCCTCAGCCAACATTTGGTATCTCGAATGCTGACGCCCGTACAAAAAGAACGCGAATGAGCAATTCCGGCGACTTCATAGACGTGGCTGATAAAGACTCCAAATTTCCTAATATCATAATCACAGGGGATGAAAGATGGTGTTTCTTGTACGATTCATAAACAAAACGGCAATCTACTGAATTGAAAATCATCACCTCTAAGCAAAACATTTCGAGCCGATAGGAATAGAGGAATCGAATTGTTGGAAATATTTTTTCCTGCCAGGATATTGTCTATTATCAGTTCACCCGTGAAGTTAAAACAGTGAATAAAAAAATGTACATTGGCATCCTTCGTCGCCTTTGGGACGCGGTCAGAAGGAAACACCCCGAAAAATGAAGAACCAGCAGTTGGTTTCTCCTTCACGACAATGCTGCAACACACCAGTCGATTTTGGTCAAGGATTTCTTAGCAAAGAACAATGTGACAACACTGGAGCATCCCCCATACTCCTGACCTAGCTTCTGCTGTTTTTTACCTGTTCCCTCGAATGAAATCACCATTGAAGGGACGGCGCTTTATGATGCTCCTGACATAATTAAGAATGCGACGGAAGAGCTGAAATTGCTTTCACAAAATGGGTTCCAGAAACGTTTCCAACACCTTTGCAGTCACTGGCAGAAGTGTGCAGTTGCACAAGGGTATTATTGTGAAGGAAATGCAGCTTAAATGATTGTACCGTTTAGTATTTCTCAGAAATAAGGTCTTTCCGGAAATATTTTGAAGCTACGACGTATGAATTCCTTATGTACTTTCGTAGATCGCGAAATATTTTCTCACTTTAGAATGGATAAAGGATGAAGCCGCCCGTTCCAGATTCGAACCAGGGAACAGGCTTCCCTGAGATGTAACAATTTTATTTAAAACATATAAATTTTTTTACGGTTTGCGTCGGCAAATCAACGTCCTTTCTGCTTACTCCTCTATTCCCGTCTTGGGCTCTCCGCTGAGCAACCGTTGTTGCAGGTATGCGTGGATCGTATTACAAAATGGATGTCAGCTGGCCAATAGAGTAACTGACGTTTTTGGAGAAAGCATTATCCGCGGGGCACTATGGAACAATCAAGGCAGCAAGCAGGACATGTGTTTATGCTCTGAAAAACATTAAGTGTTTTGACTTCAATAAGAGAGGCTGTTTTCTGTAACTTCGATTTGGCGTATCTTCCCTGTCGTCTCCATCCCCCCCCCCCAAATATTCTCTGTGATGAGGAGGATCACTAGAAAGGCCGGGTACAAGGAGTTCAAAAGTCTGGCCACCAAGCCTTCAGTCTTGCATACGTAGGTTTCAGATTTCCATCGGCAAGAAGACAAAAAACAAGGCAAAAACGAAAGGTAAAACTGAAATATCCCTCTACACACCATGAAGGCATGTAGAGGGATTAGAGTTATAGTGCCACTCTTTCTTGAACTCGGAACTTGATGCAGGTAAGCGGTTAGCCTCACTCCCCCGTTGCTTTACCCCCAGAAGGGCCCCTGATAACCACTGAATTGGCTAGTTGGCCCCAGAGCTAGACTGAACGTTTGGAAAAAGAGGTAAATCTCTTGCTCCTACCAGGTTTCGAAGCCAAATTCGTCCAGCCCCTAACCTAGTACGATCCTAACTGTACTATCCCGGCTCCTCAATATGGTGACAAAACAGATACATTTTTTAGCACGTAAAAATCGACCCCGTTCGGAAGAACGTAATATTATCACCGACTGTGTTCTGAAGGAGAATAAAAAAAAGAGAGGACCTTGTGGAGCGGTAACCATGGCAACGCAGTGTTTGTCTGGCTCTGTAAACAAACATTTTTTTAATACGTGCATGTCAAATATCAGTGCATTCCTCTTGCATCTAAGATCTGATGTTATGAATGAAATGATTGATGCTTATTTTGCGATTTACATCAATTTTCTCTGTGACATCGGTCACAAACGAAAACCTCAGACTTCTTTGTAAGCAAAAGATTGGTGTAAGAACGACTCCCTGTACATGCCAGTGGGAGCAACAGTAAGGCCACTGGCATTGTAAAAGGAGGAGCAGGAGTGGGAATAACAAGCACAGAAGACATCAGCACTTTTGTAATAGACAGCGGCTGCAACGGATCCGTTATAGCAGTGTGATGACTCTACTGTGTGTACACATCACCTCTTAAACGTCCTTAAGCTGTGAATTCGATTGACATCTCAGTATATTGCTTGTATGTTCATAGAAAACGGGGATTTTTTCTGTTACGGCAATAAGTAGCTGGGTTTTTTAATGAAGGTGATGTGTTTCCTGAGATAATGATTTCAGTTTTTTTTAATATTATTGTGGTTAATTTTGGAATTCGGAATGTTAAAACAAAAGTAAGAAACTGAGACGGAAGGTAGAAACAAATGAAGTCACAAAGTAAAAAAGAAAGGAAGTGCGGGAGGAAGGGAAAAGGAGAGGGAGAGAGAGAGAAAGATTAAGACGCAGGCAAGTCAAGTGATAGATAGATAGGGAAAAACAAGAAAGGAAACATTGATGGGTAAGGCGGAGGGACAAAGGAAGCCGAATAGTACAGAGGGCAGCGTAGTGGTTAATGCACGTACTTTATTTACGGACGTTCCGGGTTCGGATATTTACCTAGAAATTTGCCTGTACTAAGAAAATGTCTTAAAATAGGTCACTATAACTTCAGTTCTGAGTCTTTTTGAAAGAAGGAGTTGTAGGATGTTTATCGCTGCTGTTGCAACTATAAATGCCAAGAGATTATTTTACAAGGCGTCAACGAGTTGCAAATGTGACTAATACAGGCTGTGCTATGCTGACCGTGCACACTGTGCTAGGTGTTTGACGTAGACACAACTATATCGTATTACTGGAATAAGGTAACACATGGAATAACCCTGGAGGCAGAATCAGAAGTTTCAATAGCAAAGCCCGCCCTTGGACACGATCCTGAGCCATTTTCATCCACTTGTTTCTTAAGATACACCTTAATAATCAACTAATTCTCTAAAACCAGAATCCGAAGGTTCAACGCCACCAATACCAAAACACGCCGTTAGAAAAAATCCTAAGTCAGTTCTACCCACCTCCAAACCTCACAACCAGTTTCTTCAAATTAATATTTAATGTTTTTAGTTTACATGGCATAAAACATTGGAAGTTATGTTGAAAAAGGCTAAACAGTTTTTTTTATGTATCTTTTATTTCCGTTACTTTATTGTGATAATTTTGTTCCATGACACCATCATTAATTTCATGGTCAAACGTTTTCTTGAAAAGTCAATATTTACGCAGCCGGTTAATAAACTCTTGATTAAATGAAATTAAAATTTTATTCCGAAACCCTAAAATGAATATATTAACGCCTACGTGGAAAGATACTACCAAAACGCATTTTACATGATTAGAATCATCGTCACAAAAAATGCCCAGAGCCAAACAAACCAAAATGTAGCTTGTTAAATAAAGTAATACAATTGATTGAGGCATGGAAACAGTGTTTCTATTGAGTTTCTGCGTAGATGGAGAAGATGAGGGCAGCATTTTAGATCCTAAGATTGTTGCATATCTACCAAAGTATACGTAATCATGTCATGCAAGACAATAATCGAGTTATGGATTGCCCGGAGAACCTCAGTTCCCAACTTAATCCAGTTTACACAATTACATCTTCTTTGTCTAAGATCTCCTTTAATATTGTCAGCCCATTAAGAATGTTTGCTAAAGCGGTAATTTTTATTTTTGAGTTAACCGATTTGAATCTGAAGAGGGACGCCGATTGCTATGAGCGAGGCATGTAGCGGTTTTTTTCATTTCCTTTAGACAAATTCTGGGATTGTGCTTTAAATTTATTCACGACCTCTTCCTAACACATTTTTGTCGAAGTAATGTTTAACTGTTATCCATGCATCAGACTCTATGGATGGTAATTTTCTGGTAGAATTCTTCAGTATCTACAAGACACGTCATGGTCGTGCAGTGGCACAGTAAATAGACGCCGGCCTCTCGCCGCGGAAACCCGGTTTCAATCTCAGGTCAGTCCTTGCAGGATTTTTGGTGGAAAAAGAAGCACTGGGAGAGGTTTCCTCCCAGTAATTCGGCCTTCTCCTGTCATTAATATTACACCAGTTCTCCATATTCATTAATTCATCTATCAACAACACTACATGGTCGTAGCAATTAATGCGTCATTAAATAACACATTTTCAAGAAATGCCATCACAAATTATAGTATCATAAGGGAAAGTATGAATCTTCATATTTCCGTGGCACATAGGCTAATTGGTACAGTTTCTTCTCAGCTGCTGTGTAATGAGCTCTACTCACAGCTGGATGTAGAGTTCCCATCCCAGATCTCATCTCTCTGTGTTGCGTAATTCTACTAAACAGCGGCTTTCTACCTTCATTTGTTTCTCTTACATCTGCTGCCTTGCTGGCGCCAGTATCGTCCGCTACTCTAATTGCATCAGCGGATCATTTTTAAATTACTTTGAAAATATAATAGAAAAGCCAAAAAAATATATATCGGGCTACCAAATTAAATTTTGTCGCTAGCTTGCTTGCCGACGTGACCTGCAGAATCAGTTCAGGGTCCCACAATAAGACATGACAAAACCGCGGACTCAAGATAAAAGTCATTAAATTAGGCACAGACTGACCAGACGACTTCGTAATCGTAAGTGACGGACCGCGGTGAGACATGAAAGTTCTGATAGCTGGGTCTGTGTGATTCTGTTTTCCAGATTTTGCTCGAGTTTAGCCTGAGTTCTTGTTTTTTCTGTGTAGGTATGTTTCTAGCAATGGACCACCTTTCCGCCCAAGGAGTACTATCGATTGGATCAAATTTGGATTCCACGAGCCTGCTGAATCTCCATCATCAGGGTCGCTGCCATCGATGAAAGATTTTAGAGTACTGGTAAATTTATTCGCCATGAATACTTTACGGCTTTCCTAACGCTGCAGAAAAACATGCTGCCTGCATCTTCAGGGTAGAAAATAAATTTATGCCCTGAAAAAACTGCTGATTTTTTTCCGAAATGCTAGTATCTATCAACGCACCCTGCGTAGTTTTCCACACAGCTGTGAGAATCTCAAAACCCGACGATCCAACGAGAAACAAACTGATACCGAAATGACTATGTAATTCCATGGAACACAGTTTTGTCTCCTGAAGCTAACAGTTACTCAGCTCTTCCAGAAATTTCCTGCCTGTTATTGAATCCATGTGTACGAGGGAAAGTAATTAAATAAGAAGAATGTTATTCTAAAGTGCATGGAAAAGTATGCACAACGAAAAATCTTATTTCGGGACAGAAAATGGCTCCTTAACAATATGCCACATAGGGGTCGTGACGATCGAGCAGTATGAGCCTGCACAATAGCTTGTACAACATGGCCCCTCCAATGTCAACTTGCACCGTGGAAGATCAACGAAGCATTATTCAACAAATAGTGATTTATTGGTAATCAATAGTATCTCAACATGTTTCGGGCATCATCAGGAAATCCAACTGCGTTCCACTGCCTATAGTTGTCTGTCCTGTTGTAGCTGTTGTGATGCTGGAGAGTCGGGTGGCGAGCTGTGTTCAATGTATGGAGAATGTTGCCTGACTCAGAGTCAGGCAACATTCTCCACACAGTGCACACATCTTTCTACCCGACTCTCCAGCATCACAACAGCTACAACAGGAGAGACAACTATAGGCAGTGGAATGCAGTCGGATCTCCTGATGATGCCCGAAACATGTTGAGATACTATTGATTACCAATAAATCACTATTTGTTGCATCTAGTTGGTCTCACCTTTACTCACTTATCAAAGATGCTCGGTCATTTGAACATAAAATATGTGTTCTGATTTTTATCTCTACAGTTCTGTCTGATATATTTCTCATTCTGGGAAGAATTCGGCAAGATATTATCATACTTGTACACAGATTTTCACATAAAGTGCCGGTTATTTTTGTCAGATTTCCATCAAACTTGAATTTTCCCGACAGGTTTTCGAAAAATCAAATATCAAATTTGATGCAAATCCGTCCGGTGGGAGCCGACTTGTCCCATGCGCACACAGGAATGACGAATCTAATAGTCGCTTTTCCCGATTTTGCGGACGTGCCTAAACGGCGTGACACTGTTTTGTTACATTCGTGTGTATGTGTGTTAAAGACTAAACCGACGAGTGTATGTGCTACTTGTGTTAGCCAAAGGTGTTCATTGCCGGTCAGCCATCTACGGAACCCTAACTGGTTTAATAAGCCACTTGGCGGCTTCACCTCCACGAAGCTTGCAATATCACATGCATGGCTTCATCTTCGCGACTAGCTCATGACTGTGGGCAGGACCAAACAGGGGACTGGCGCCGGCGAGTGTTCCACATCGGACCCAGCGAAAACCGGAGACTAATTCGTTTCTCTCCACCTCACTCGATGCTATAAGGGACACAATCCCATCCCATTCCTTCCTCTCCAAAGCTATTAACGTCTTCTCCCAGACCGTCAGGACATGTGCGCGAGGACCCATGGAGGCGCATTGCGGCTTTGCATCACCGCTGAGCGCCACATAGGATCCTTTTCGAGGGCAGAGTCCCGCGATACGCAGCGATGACGTGATGCCGGATGGAGGAAGACACGGTCTTCAGAGCATTCTACACCACGGTGTTCGAAACTCTCATGACCTAAGTGTATTGGCGGATTTTGGGGGCGTCACGCTGTTTCAGACCGGGGATGACCGACGGCTTCAGTGATGGTTTTATGACGCGGGCTACGGCGGAGACGCGACGAGCCGTCAGGCGTTTTAGGGGAGGCGCTTAACTGCGCGTCAGTAGGCTGTCCTAATTGCATGCCCTGCTTGATACATCCCCTACCGCGTACTGCAATACTGCTCCTAAGCTGCGCCGACCAAGGGGCGCGCATTGATTGCTCCGACCTTCTTCAGTCCGTCTGTGCTTGGAAACGATATTTCGAATGCAATTTTTCGAACATGATATTTAAGGATAAATTTGAACGCCAGGGATATCTCTAGCTATTTTTGCTTAAACAAATTCTCCGACAGCAATTTTTGAGGGAAATTATTTCGAAATGTGAAATACCTTTTCTTCACAAAACATCTACCAAAATCCTTTACCCACTTTAATATTTGATATTTTGTATTAACAACGAATATGAATAATTGTTAATTTCCCTATGTCTAAGACTTTAACACTGTGGAATACAAAAGAGAAATGTATGGCCATGTTTCCAAAAATGAGTAAAAGGACTGTTTGTTTGAGAGCTGTGTGTGATATGTGATATCGCTGTGTGCAAATGTCAGGTTGAGAATGCGAGCTATCAGGAGAAATGGTATAATGTATACTCTGTCGAACAACAATCCATCGGCCTGAAATTTTCTAAGTCCCGAACCGGAAGTGACGTGCGGTACAGTTGCCATCATGTTTCGAGTTGTTTTACTTTCCCCATATTCGCGCATTCGTGGCGTTTCTCTGTCTTTCCTTCATTACAATCAATCACACCGCGTGACTTCATTAACTAGCTAGCTAGCCTCACGCCTGGGAAAGTTAATGAAGTTTAATTAATGTTTTAATTTCAAATTAAGCAAATGTATTGTTGTCTTCGGTTAATATATAC
>JGI20166J26741_11633474_pt1 | contig 11391 bp, 7 predicted proteins | sample TergutCu122P5_FD_26741 | JGI IMG/M metagenome (IMG submission 26741) | reverse complement strand
CTCGTGAGGTCAACTGAGGAGCTACTTGAATAAAAAAGTAGCAGCTCCAGGTCTAGAAAACAGAGATTAACGGCCGTGGGGACCCGTTGCGCTGACCACATGACACCCCTCTACCCGCAAAAGTTGGTACTAACTTCACCGACCGGCGGCGGCCGCTCTGTCGGTATAGTTTGCTCGCAGACTAAGGCCACGGAGTTTAGTTTAGTTTAGTTTAGCATGTCATATCAGGATGAGACTTGAAATACAGGACACAGAATACTGTAACATTCGCTTTTTATATTGCATCAGCTGTGCATGAATTACACCCAATTTTTGGCAAGGGGGCAAGAAAATGGCACTTTTCTGTAAGCTACAGTATGGTTGCTGGGAGGCTATTTCAATGGAGTACATGCTTTATTACCAGTAAATATCCTCCCTAACTAAAGAATAAATTGTCACATATTTTGGACTTTTCTGTTGTTTTCTGTTAAAACACAATGCCTAATCTGAAGATTGTAACTAGCTCAATCTAGAGTACCCAACAGGGCAGGATTCTTACGGAAGTAGAGCCACCACTTAAAATGCTGTGTTTAAACAGAAAACAAGCCAGTGGAAAGTACACAGTATATGTGTCAGTGCAATAATACCCCTTTGCCACAAACCTCAGGGCTTATCTTAATTAAAGAAGTGTTGTTGGAAGTAATGAGGAGAAGTGATTCTTTTTGCATGAAAGAATTAATAAGGAAGTTTTTTTTTTAAAAAAAAAAGCAGAAATGTATTTCTCTGAAGTAAATATTGGAATTTGAAGATTCCTGTTCAGCTTCATCATGTCAAGCACAATTAAGCCTTTACATTTTAGCAGTTATGGTTTATGTTTCAATAAAGAAACATATGTATAATAAATATTTTATGGGTATTTCAGTCTGTCTCCCTATCATGGATTAAATTCACAGAGAAATTTTTGGATGTTACCTGTGAATCTGGTATGTTTTAGAACCTCCTCCTCCTATGGCTGCCCGCTCACTCATCATGGTGGCAAAATGTCTACAAAATTTGGCAAATCTTGTTGAGTTTGGAGGCAAAGAACCTTATATGGAAGTTGTCAACCCATTCATCCTAAAAAACAAGGAGCGAATGGTTGTGTTCTTGGATCAGCTGTCTGTAAGTAATTCATTGTAACAGGATTCTGTTTTGCTTGCAAATGCAGTATCATATCCAAGAGTAACAATCCTCAGCAACACCGTTGCCAGAACCTCAGAATTTGCATTGTTGTAACATGTTCAAACATAGTACATATGAAAGCTGTTCCATAAGTAAGGTTCCTGAGGACATAAAAATCAACTTAGAAGTCATTACAACATTAAATGTCCATTGGAATGTTACTTTTGAAACATCATACCCCAACATATTGATTGATGTGTTTAGTAGAAAGTGGGCTTTTACATTTGCAACCATTTATGAACACCTATTTCCCCTTCTTCATTATTGTGGGATTTACGATCTCCCAAGTGTTGCTTGAGCCACGCAGGCAAATGTTAATCTTACATGGCAAGGTCAGCCCTACTGGGTAGGCGGTTACCAATGTTTTGGAGTAATTGATTCACCCATCCAAAATTTCTACTCTGATGGAGGCAGCATTTCTTTTGAAACAATGGAGCTTCATAGCCCATATGACCATAATCTGAGTTTTTTTACACTTAAACCTCAGATCTCATGCAGGAAGTTTCCATTTGAATGTCCAGCAAGTGATATATGTAGATCTTTCTTAGTCCAGCTTTTCATTTATTTCTGTACTTCATTTTTGCTGTCTTAGCATGCTATGTAATATGTGCAACAATTAAGTTTTACCTTGTTTCAGAATTTGACAGACAAGCCAGAACCAGAAGAAACACGGATAAAAGGTGATCCTGCTCGTGACCTGGGAACATTACACCATATCTGTGTTTCTCACTTGAAGGAGTTGCAAGCACTTAGTAAAACTCAGGTTAGTTCTTGTTTAATGTATTAATGTGTATTTTGAATGTTGTGCATGAAAGCACATCATCACTCTCGTCTCTCCAGTAGACATGGCACTCCATCAGGTATATTCAAGTTGTATGTCAGTGTTCACTGATGACACCATTGATGATAGCTTTTTTTTTATATATATATATGACATGATGGGTTATTTAATTTGTTTTCTATTTTTCAGGCCACAATAAAGAAATTGGTTACAGTTACGGAAATGTTGAGTAAACATAAACAAAAGTACTTGGAAATGATAAGATAGTTGCTTGTGCAAGCACAAGGACTTAAGCAGTACTCAAGATGGACTGAAGCATGATGTATTTCATTGAGATTATTGTAGCCACAATGATGCATCAGGCTGCATTATCACAATTGTAGATCAGTACTCAATACTGACTAAAGTGACATATTTAATTGAGAATATTACACCCACAGTGATTCATCAGGTTCCATTGTCACAAGTATGGGTCAGTACTAATTATGGACTGCAGTGATTTCACGTTCCATTGCCAAAAGTATGTGTAAATCGGTCATGTACAGTATACATATATAATTTCTGAATTTGTAGGGCCAAAGAACACAAAACTTGAGGTTCAGAAGGAAGAGGACTCACATTGCTGGGATTGGCTTCAGCTAGTTCAGAAATTGTTGGAACAGTGTGATCTGTGCATTGAATTTTTCCCCAGCCAAATTGAGACCATTACAGATGTGCTCACATTTTCTTGTTCTATGATAATAAGAAATGTTTCAGCATCAGCATGATTAACCAAATGTGTAATGTGAAGATCCACATCTTCTGGGATTGATGCCCAGTTTACTCGTAAATAGTACTAATGTTTCATAGGAGCTTGCTGCCTCCAAAATGTCAGTAACTATCTACCAGTCAACATGGCATAACCTTGAGTCTCACAAATATGTAATGTGTTCATAACCTACACAAGAAAAGATGTGAAGTACTGCCTCCGTGCTGTAAAAGTGCTGTAAACAATTCCTATGTATTTTAGTGCTTCTAAATGTGCATAATGACTAGCTACCTTTAATATTGGTAGGTGGTGTATATTTACCCAAGTGAAGAGTTTTTTTTATTGTCATGTTTTTGTAATTCATGTTCCATAGTGTGTGAATGAGATGAATGCAACATGTGGAATGGATTATAGATGATAATGTAAATATTTTGGTTAATATTACCTCATGCATTTTGTACAGCAAAGATTTACATTTAATTTCCTGTATGGGGGAGTATGTCGATAGATTAGTTGATACACATGTATATGGGTCGTAGGTAATGGCTGCTACACAAGTTTCCAAGTCTTCATATTTCTATTACCTGCTGTGCTCTGTCTCAAGTGTTACTTATAGATTCTTTCCAGAAGAAAGAAACACCACTACAATACATGTAAAATAAAGAAGAGCTTTTTATGAAACATTTCTTCAGTATTGAATCTGACACAAACCTTAATCCTAAATGTGGTAGTGTGATAGCACTACTGCTTCATGTGCCTAACACAGCCTAGAAACCAGTTAGCTAACTGGGCTGAGGTTTTACATGATTTTCCTCAGTCCCTAATGAAAATAAGGGGACAGTTCCTTGAACAGACCAAGACTCTTTGTACAGTTTTTTCAGTTTGTGTTTCATAATGCCCACATATGTTGGTACTATGCAATGTAAAGTGTAAATTCCATTAGGGACATGGGTGTTTCAGTATTTGATGCATCATTACATATGTCCACACCACCAGTGCAAGACACTAATCTAGGCATGAATTGTGTGTAAAAATAAAGTGGAATTCAGTTAATCAGGGTGAGAAAGCTCTGCGGATTGGTAGGTGAACAGTAAATATTTGATGTACACACCAGAGTTTATGATTAGAGTATAGCATCAGAATATAACTGATGATGAAAAAGAAAATCTGTTTGCCCCTTCATGACATCTGAGTTTTATGTGTTGTGTTGCAACTAGCTGTCAGGAATGTTAAGCAATTTCTGGCATCTTCTAACCACCTCTTAAATTGCTGTTACAAACTATCTGTTCAATTTTTGTGTCTTTGTTGCTGGTATTATTCTATATATTTTTCAAATAGTGTAGCATAACACATCTAAGAGGTGTGATCGTCTTAAAATTTTAACTGAAAACAGTTGCTGTAACCTGTAATCAACATTGCCAAGACCTACAGAACATATAATTTTCTAATGTGCTATGAGTGGGGTGCTGACCACTCACCTCCACTAGTGTAGAGATTTTGGTTGAGTAGTTTTAGATGGAGTGATATAGAAGCTAAGTTGGAGAAATAAGAAAAGTAAGCAACAAATGTGCAACTTAAAAACACTAAGGAAATGAGAATCAACCCTAGTACATATCTGGTACTGGCAATAAATGGTAGAGAGGTGGAACAGTTTAAATCTTTTACGTACCTTGGCAGCATAGTTACTATAGATGGTGGAGCCTTAGAGGATGTCCACAGTCATATCAAGAAGGCCAGTTGGGGCTTCGTACACTTTTACCCAGTTTGGATGAATAAAACTATCTTAATTAGAACTAAAATTCAGTTTTTTAATACAACTGTTAAGTCAGCCCTATTGTACGAGTGTGAAATGTGGAAAATAACTAAACGGATAGATAATTCACTCCAAGTGGTTTTAAACTAATGCCCACAGCATATTTTAAATGGCCGGATAAAATTTAAAATTTGGAATTACATCAGAGAACAAAACAAGCACGTAATGAAGAGCAAATAAAGGAAAGAAAATTGCACTGGACTGGAAACCTCAGGATAAAAGGAAGAGGGGGGGACAAAGAACCTGGAAAAGCACAAGAGAATTGGAACTGCAGTAGGCTGTTAAAAGGTGGAAAAAGGCAAAAGTAGTAGCTGTAGACAGAACCAAGTGGAAGAGCTTCATGAAAGGCCTGTGTTCCATATAGGAACATGAGAGAACAGTGAAATATCTGTGTATGATCGATGTAAACAATGAAGTTGAAGGAATTTTATAAATTCAATATGGATGTCAAGATGTTCTGCTTTGTGCAGCCATTGTTTATTTTGTATTTTTTAGTGTTTTATTGAATGACATCACTTTCTAAGGTTATATGGCATCAATGGTAAAAATACCACTATGATGCTTTAGTGCAATAGTACTGGTAGGCAGGAACTGAAGTACTTGGAGAAAAACCTCTCCTAATGTCAATGTGTCCACTCAAATCCCACACAGACTGCCATGGGATAGAACCTAGACCTCCTTGGTAAGAGACCAGCAACTAACAGTCTGAGGCATGATATGTCTACTTGAAAGTTGTTAAGAGTATCAGATTGTTATTGATATTGTTTGTTCATTCTAATAAAAAATGGCATTCATTTATGAGTGCATATAATTATTTAGCAGTCTATAAAAGGAATTCCAAGCCATCTCAATGTTCTAATAATTTATACAGTTAGATACCACATTTACAAAGTGGTGTGCCCTTGTGCTGCAGATGCCATTGGTTACACGTCTGCACATTACCAATTTCAGAATAAAGTTTGTCACAAGCAGGCAGCAGTACTGAAAATTCTGTGGATGGATTTGTGCAGTTCAACACATTAATGAATGATAATGGTGAAAAAGTGAAGAGTATTACATAAAAAGATTCCCTTGGGAACACATCAAATTTAGGGAGAAAGAAGGAATTTCTGTCTGGTGTTTTCAAGCCACAAAGAATGCAAATCAAATGTTGCAACATTAATTTCTGTCCCCTCCACAAACCAATAACCATGACCAGCCATTAGGTAAAACAGTTCATAAAATCACAGGATGTGTTCAGATCTTCATTGTGGGTTTGGAAATCATAGATTTGGATTAAATTTATGTTGCATTCTGTGATCAGACTGCTTGTGCTGATGATATTTGCCTCTGTTTTGAATCCTTTGAAAACTAGCACACCAAGCTAAATTGCTAAGGTGAAGTCAGTCATATTTATATGCTGCAGATGCAGAGTTTAAATGAAATTTGTTTAAACATGTGGAAGCTGAAAGTGTTTCATTCTAGGCATGTAGTTTTTGTGAATTTTTCAATCTGATCACTATACCCTGACCATCCAGGGCTGGCAGAAAGCAACACATCACTTTACTCAGGACATACCACCTTATAACGTACACAGTATTATGTGTTCTCATAAGATTTATATGTCAAGTAACAAATTGTCCATGCCCTGCTATCTTTTAACAAACATGAAAGTGTGTGTACATTTGTATAAGTCCTGACGAATCCATGAACTAAGATATACTCAGCACCCAAACAGTTACAACCTCAAATCTTTCCTCACATAATTTCAGTTCTTTTCTGCACCGAGGGGTTATCAGAGGGAACTAACCAACAATGGGTTAAAACAAATACGGTACTCTCCAGAATAAGAACTATGTAGTAACTTCTGCAAAACGTAGGCTGAAAATCCTTGATAAACACTCTGTCACAGAGATATACCAAATATTCTGTGGTCTATATTTAACATCTTAGGTGTAAAAATACCTCAAATGTCTGTGAAAAAGAATATGTATTATGTTTATTGGCTTTGTGAACAACAAGATTTACAACTATTAGTGTGGTTTCTACAGTGCTGATTAGTTCTATAACAATATACTTTCATCTGAAATGAATTGATGATAAAACTATTCAAGGGTGCAAAATTGCAAAGAATGGTTTCGAACGTGTGTATTAAACTGGAGAACATATATTCACTGATTTTAATTTTTTGGGATCCATTTTGGTATTTATTTGTTGTGTGACTTCTGACACTTCCTACACCTGTGGTCAAAAATAATGTGTCTATACTGCCTACATAACACAAGAGAAAGGGCATGGTATTCCCCAAAGATACAGGAGTCAGGAGTAGCATTGTACAGAATTGTTCTCACATCTTTACAATAGGTAAGTAAACCAACAAAACTGACTTGATCATTTCTCACAACTTAATTACCCATCAGACATTACATAGTTCAGGTTACTACTACCACTGTTCTTCCAGTTAGCTTTACAACTATGTGTGGGTTTTGGCTTTTCATACTCATTTCGATATACAAGCAACAAATACATCATTTATTTGCCATTAGGAACTGTGATACTACAAATTTAAGCCTAATCTGTTGTACCAAGAGAGAGTTCTGCCCTTATGGGGAAAATTTCACAATTCATGTAATGTCTATTTCCTATTACATAACTGCACAGAATGCAGGAGTAGGTTTTAATATTCTTGATCAGAAACAATGAATATGGTTCAGAAAAACAGATGCTAATAGTGGCAAAGTTCAAATTAGTAGGAGTTAACCAGCTGATCATTCCATCAAACTTTAGCTACTACAATTACAGTTTCTTATAAAGACTGTAAACTAAAAGCTTATTACACCATCCTTTTGTGTTGCATAACAAGAAAGACCAGAAATGTACAACAATTGTGTATTTGTTTTTGTATCTGTAGTACTACTTCCATCTAGGTCAGACTCATGGCTGCTCACTGTTTTAAATTGGTTAATTATGTTTAAACTTATGTCACCAGAAGCACTGAATAACAGACTCAGAAATAAATTTGTATGCAGTCATGAAAGTGTTCACTTTATTTTATACATATAAACAGTTCTTCATACTTTCAAAATTTACAGTTCATGTCAGCCAAAATTTGTTAAAAGGAAGAATGTGTCAAGACCAAAAAAGAATGCTGAATGCCATAATTACACAGCAGATTGCAACATAAGGGCTCTTCCTTTCACCAATTCGGGCACACTTCCAGAATGTGCCAAGCAATCTGAAACAAACAATTGTGCGTAAACAAGGAATTTCAACACTTCAAAGATACATCATTTCATTATTCACAGTTAAGTCGATGCTGTTTTATTATAGTTCTCATGAAATAACAGCAAGCAATCCTTGGAACACAACCTTGTGTCTATTAAGCAAGGTAGATAAAACAACGAACATATTTCAACTCAAAACATGGTCAAAATCAGCACAAACTGCTTAATGAAAAAAACGAATGTAGTTAAAACATACTACCTTTAAATACAAAGATCATGTGTAATGACATATTAGTAAAATGTAAAACTGTTTCATTATTATTACACTGTCTTACTTTTAATATTCAATAGCACATTACAAGGTACATATAATGGCAATGAATATGCATAGTGATCTCACTGCAGTGGCAATGGAACACTTATCCAATCTTGATCTGTCAATTTGTGACTTTTAATGTTGTTACGTCATAAAATGTGTAGTTAATGAAGTTTGTGCACGATGATTGTGTCAGAGGGAAATGTGTTCATGTTCTCGATATATGATCTTCAGATTTTGTATGTTGGTTTGCCATGTTGCAAACCCCAGTCAGTACTGCCCTCTTACCTAATTAATCTCCTATTTCAGCTGCAATCCTTGATGATGTCAATGAGAACAGGACTGAATCTGACATGTAAATGACTTGAAGCCAAAAAATTGGCAGAGCCATAAACAACCAAGATCAGTGACAAATGAGGTAGGGATATGCAAGTATATGTATGTTTGACACAGCATTATGACTTAAAGTAGTAAATTTAAAACCTAAATACAGTAACCGGCTGGAGAGGTACATTTTCGTTTTCAATGAGAGATGTTAGACCTATTGGTATTTTCACACCCCACAGTCCTTCTTACAGCTTTTAACTCTATACACGTTAACACAATTGCAAATTCCTTTATGTTTGCTGATTGCCCAGATTATGAATTCATATCATTAAAACATGTATACATACCCTACTTTATTCCTATCCAGTATACTGGGAAATAATGATCTCACATATGCACAGGTGCATATAAGCAGTAACACCACAGTTAATAAGCTCTGGAAATTGAAAAGTGCTGACTGAAAATAAAGATAAGCACAATTAACAACTGCCCGTGGTCGTTGAGGTTATGTTTGATCAGCCTAATGACCATTCATACCATTCTTAAAAAGTTCTATGCTTTGTAACATCCAGCAAAATTACAGATCATAAAATTTCTCCTAGATTCACGCCCGTACTGAAATTTACGCACGCCTGAAAAATAGAAATCGTTAAAACAATATCTTTTCTTAATTCCTGCACTCTATACATTTGAAATCAACACGTGCACGCGCCACCTGCAACATATTTCGGGAAACAAGGACCAGAGATTGAAATCACGGTAGACAAAATAATTATTGGTCGCATTAGTCACAAATCGGTGGTTCTCACGGCTCACAATCATGGATTGTATCAAGGCATAATGAAGGACTAGTTTGCGTCAAGAAATGCTAGGCTATGTAACTACAAGCCCTTGTTCATTCGTAACACCGAGTAAAGCCCACAAAGAACAGGGACGCAATACCTAGGAAAACCAACAGACCTTACAGCGTGAAGACAAAAGAAGAAGATAATCTGTGATGGAGACCGTCACAAGGGGAAACCACGGAGGCAACCGGTTGCACATGTCGCCCATGAAACTAACATCGTCATCATGTTCCTGAAGGGTTAGGCGTGTTTCCTGTTACTTGATCCTCAAAATGAATTTGGTCCCTCCATCTCTTCTTTGGCCGTCCTATGTTCCTTCGCCCTTTTGGTATATATCGTAATGCTTGTTTTGGTATTCCATTTGTGTCCCTCCTCTGTACGTGTTGTAGCCACTTTTTCTGGTACTGTTTTATTTCCTCTACTATGGTCTGTGCTCCTGTTTTTTCCGTAATACACTGATTCTTTTCTTTATCCAATTTTGTTATTCCTAGTAAGTGTCTCAAAAATGTTGAAACTAACATAACTGTCCAACTCCGTCACTCTGCAGAAATTGGGCTCTCTGATGGACTGCAGTATTAAATAGAGTTACTGTGCTTTGTTGATGCATTTAACTGTGGTAACATAGAACTACACACATCATGGATATTTTATCACTTATTTATACACTATAAATAGCACAGTTTCCCAAAATTAAGACATGGAAAAGTATGGCTTCATAGGCGGGAAGAAGAAAATTGCGGACATGGCAGCGAGTCTGAAATTGGCGGCCAGGCTCAAACTGTCATCCGAGGGATTGCAATACTAAAATGAGGTATTTAATTCTAGTTACCTAGGCAGCTTTAAGTATGCACTTATGTATATTTATCGGATTTGTTTGGTGGTCATGTAATAGCTATGTGTAAATGTAGTCTATGTAGAATTATTTATGCACTGTTTGAATGTACATGTACAGTCATAGGTAATAGCACAGATTAATAGTATCCTGTCACATTGGTAATGCTTTATAACAAACTAAATCCTTGTTTTTTTTTTACCACAACCGTAGTTGTGGTGGCAATTAAAAGAGATTTATCACTTTTTACAGTAAATATATAAGATGGCTTACACTGACATTTTAGGGACAATGTGACCAACAGGATGTTGCAGGTTTGTGTAATCTTGCACTGTGAAATAACATTTTTTTTTTAAAACCATTTGACTTGTTAGATGGTGGCACATTGGCATTACATTTACAGTACATACATTTCATAGATCCATCATATAGCCTGCATGGCTTAGGGCATTAACTGTGTTATTATAAGTGCATGATTGCACAGCAATTTTATCATACTGAAACAAACAAAAATCACACATGCTCCTGATACCCATAAATGTACAATATATAAGTCTAATGCTGTAGGGAAGCAGACCTTAAAGTTTTTGCTAAGTAATTTGTGTGTTTCTTTCACCACAAACAGAATATTTTGTCATTCTGATGAACTCTATGAAACAGAGTGAATAAACTAATAAATAGAGATGTAGCTAGCCAAGTCACCCACTTATTGAAACCAATGGTTACATCTAGTATTATGTAATTGCCTGATATTTTCTTCTTGCAGTGTTGCCACATTAAATATGTCACTAGGATATTACACCTTCCCCTTTTCTAATATCACTTAATTTCAAAATGTACTTAAATAATCACCACACCATGAAGCCTTTGAAGAGTTAGTTAGTTAGTTTTATTTTTCCATAAATCCAATCAAAATACAATTTCATATGGATGTGGAAATAGTATAAATGGCATATAATTAAGACATATATGGAGTAAAGTTTACAGTTGAAAGACTAATTGAGAGGAACAATATTGTCGTTAGAGTGTATGCACGTACAAGAGTTGATACAGAATAAAAGAACACAGTAAATAGTAAATTAATCAATACAGCAATATCGGTAATCATTAATTATCGATTAATAAGACCCTATCCTGTTATTTACAATTAAAATTAAGTATACATAAAAAATGTTAAGAAGATATACTAGGATTGGTCATTAAGTTCCAATCAAAATATTCTTTAGTAGTATAAAATGAACCTTCCAGAAGAAACCTTTTTAAAGCTGATTTGAATTTCCTCACATCACCAGATAAACTTTTTATTCTTGAAGGTAAGCAATTGAA
>JGI20166J26741_11633363_pt1 | contig 11397 bp, 14 predicted proteins | sample TergutCu122P5_FD_26741 | JGI IMG/M metagenome (IMG submission 26741) | reverse complement strand
GCGGTCGAGGTCAGGGTCTTGCCCTCGCCGGTTTTCATCTCGGCGATCTTGCCTTCGTGCAACACAACGCCGCCGATCAACTGGACATCGAAATGACGCTCGCCAAGCACCCGCCGGCCCGCCTCCCGAACCACGGCAAAGGCCTCGGGCAGCAGGTCGTCCAGGGTCTCGCCCTGGGCGATCCGCTCCCTGAACTCGACCGTCTTGGCGGCCAACTCGGCATCGGAAAGCGGCTCAATCGAAGGTTCCAGCTCGTTGATCCTGTCGACCACCTTGCGGTACTGCTTGAGCATCCTGTCGTTCTTGCTGCCAAATATCTTGGCAAGTACCTGTCCCACCATTATGTTTCCCCCAATACGGGTCTGAATTTTTTTTATCTTTTGTCTTCATTACGCCATGATCGGCGCGCGCGGGCAGCCGGTCATGGACGGACGGCAAGCCCGGTGCGGATCAGGGCGTCCTCGTCGCAGTCGGGAAATTTGGCGCAGTGGATGCAGTCGCTCCAGATCTTGTGCGGCAAATCCTGCTTGTCCCGGTCGACGAATCCGAACTTGCGAAAAAAAGCGGCCTGATAGGTGAGCACAAAGACCTTGTCGATCTCCAGGCTCCTGGCCTCGTCCAGGCAGGATTCCACCAGCATGGCGCCGACCCCGCATTTCTGCCGTTCCTCGGCCACCGCCAGCGAGCGGATCTCCGCCAGATCGTCCCAGCAGATATGCAGGGCGCAGATCCCGTACACCCTCCCCTCTTCCTCGTAGACGATGAAATCGCGCAGGTGGTCGTACAGGGAACTGATCGAGCGGGGCAGCATCAAACCCTTGTTGGCAAAGGTGGTGAGCAGGGCATGGATGGCCCGGACATCGCCCATGCGGGCGGGCCGGATTCTGCCCGTTCTGGTATCGCTTTTGCCCACAGTTGCCATCGTTCCTCCTCCTGTTCCGCGCGCCGCCAAACCGTCGACTACGGCTCGGCCCGAGACGGTTCGACCGCCTGGGCTGATGCCCCGGTCGCCATGCGATACAGCGACCAATTCCCCAGGCCGGTGGTCATGCCGATGAGCAAGACCAAAAAGACCCGCAACAGCGAGCCGGGCGCGAGCAGCAACAGAACCAGGGCGACCGCCGCGCCGTAGGCGGCGCCGGTGGCCAGCATGCCCGGCATCCATCCGGAAAACCTGTGCTCCAGCAGCCGGGCCGCCGGCCGGGCCACGGCAAAAAAACAGCCGTAGGAGCAGAACAGCAGCGGCAGAAATCCGAACACGGCCCAAATCTCCAAATCTTTATGCACGGCCAGGCTTTGCGGCAGGGCCCCGGACCTGATCAACATGACTATCACCACCCAAATGGCATGGGCCAGCACAAAAATCAGCAACGGCATCGCCGCCGGCACATAGAGAAGCAGATATCTCCTGAGGTGGCGGGCGATGGCACCGCGCACCGCCGCTACCGGAGAAATCCGCGCCCGCCGCGTATTGCGCCGGTTTCGTTTGTTTTTCATGACTGGCGACGGCATAGTGAGGTCATGGCGCCGGCGGGCGCGGCTGTTGGTTCCGGGAACCGTCTTCCGCCCCGGATCCGGACTGGAACTGGGTTGGCGATGCGCCCTCCCGTGCCGTCTGCATGGGCCGGGGCGGCAGGAGAATGGTCTGTCCCGCCCAGATGCCAAGCAGGAACATCCACATCAGGAGACAGAAGCAGACCGCCGCCAGACCAAACATCCCCCGCCAGCCCAGCTCGATGCGAAAGGGCTTGGGCTTTGCGGTTTCGATCGATGGCCGGACTTTTCGTCTAAAGAATCCCACGGCTTCCCAAGGTGGAGCAAGCGATGTCATCGCGTTCCATTGCCGACCGCCACGCACGGCCGCACGGGATACTGTGTAAGGAATTCGCCGGGAAAAGCAAACACAAAAAGCAAAAAAAAGCGGATCGCCATCGCTCCTGCTACATGCTCTCCGGCGCTGTCAGACCAATCAGGTGCAGGCCGTTGCGAAAAACCCGCTGCAAGCCGCCGCACAGGGCCAACCGCGCCGCCGTCAACTCGCGGTCGCCGGTCAGCACCTTGTGCCGGTTGTACAACCCGTGAAACTGCGCGGCCAGCTCCATCAGATAAAAAATCACGCGATGGGGGGCCAGATCGGCGGCGGCCCCGGCCACCATGGCCGGATAATCGGCCAGGGTTTTGAGCAGGGCATGCTCCTCGGGCTCGACCAGCCGCGCAAGCGTCTGAGCCGACAGATCGGCCGCGCTGCCCTGTTCCGCCGCCATTTTCCCGATGCTGCACAGGCGGGCATGGGCATATTGGACGTAGTAGACCGGGTTTTCCTGACTCTGTTTCTTGGCCAGATCGAGGTCGAACTCGATGGCGCTGTCGGGCTTGCGCATGAGGAAGAAAAAGCGCAGGGCATCCGGCCCGACTTCATCCACCAACTCGTCGACCGTGACAAAGGTGGCCTTGCGGGTCGACATCTTCACCTGCTTGCCCTCGCGCAGCAGGGTGACGAACTGGTAGAGCACCACGGTGATCCGGGAATCGTCGTGGCCGAGCGCCCGGACTCCGGCAAGCACGTCGGGCACGGTGGCAATGTGGTCGGAGCCGAAGACATTGACCATCCAGTCGTAGCCGCGCCTGAACTTGTCGCAGTGGTAGGCGATGTCCGGCAGCCGGTAGGTGGGCTCGCCGCTGCCCTTGATGATCACCCGGTCCTGATCCTGTCCCATGGCGGTGGTCTTGAACCAGGTGGCGCCCTCCTGTTCGTACACCAGCCCCTTGGCCCGCAGATCATCGACCACCTCCTGGAGGCGGCCGTCCTCGTACAGGGTGTGTTCGTTGAAATAGGTGTCGAAACCGATGCCGATCCGCTTGAGCGTGGCGTCGATGTCGGCGAAGATGGCCCGTTGGGCCCGATCCTTGAACACGGCGACCTCGGCGTCCTTGAATCCGTCTCCGGCCTCGGCGATCATGGTGCGGGCGATGTCGTAGATATAGTCGCCCTGGTAGCCGTCTTCGGGAAAGGTATGGGCCAGGCCGAGCAGTTCCAGGTAGCGGGCCCTGGTCGACTCGCCCAGCACGCGCATCTGCCGGCCAGCGTCGTTGAAATAGTATTCCCGCTGCACCGCGTAGCCGCTGGCGGCAAGCACCCGGGCAATGGCGTCGCCGAGCACGGCGTTGCGGCCATGGCCGACGCTCAGCGGCCCGGTGGGATTGGCGCTGACAAACTCCACCAGCACCCGGCGGCCGGCGCCCGCGTCATTGCGGCCGAACCGTTCGCCCTGGGCGTGGATGGGCGCCAGCACCGTGGCCCAGATCGCCTGGTCGAGGAACAGATTGATGAAACCGGGCCCGGCAATCTCCACCCGGTCGATCATCGGCTCCTGGCCGAGGAGTTCCGCCATGGGCCCGGCCAGGTCGCGGGGTTTGCGCTTGTCGATCCCGGCCGCCACCATGGCGAAATTGGTGGAGAAATCTCCCTGCCCTTCCCGTTTGGGCACCTCGATGGTGTAGCGGTCCGCCGCGGCGGCGCTCCAGAGGCCTTGTCGTACGCCCTCGGCGAAACAGCGTTCGACGATGGCCTTCACCTGTGACTTTATCATGGTTGTTCGTGTTCCTTGTCGCAAGCCGGTCCAGGCTAATCGACCATCATCCGCGCATTCAGTTGGCCGAACAGGCACAGCGCCTCGTAGTTGATCGTGCCCATCCAGCCGGCGATCTCGTCGGCGTCGATCTCCTCCCGCCCCTGCCGGCCCAGCAGCACGACCTCGTCCCCCACCTGGGGTTCGGGCAGATCGGTGACATCGACCAGGGTCAGGTTCATCGAGATTCGGCCGACCACCGGGGCGCGGCGGCCGCCGACCAGTGCGCAGGCCTTGCCGGTGAGGTTGCGCAGGTAGCCGTTGGCATAGCCCACCGGCAGCACGGCAATGGTCGACGGTCTGGCGGTGGTGAACAGGTGGCAGTATCCCAGGCCGCTGCCCGCGGGGACACGACGCACCTGGATGATCCGGGTGACATACCGCATGACCGGCCGCAACCGGGGCTCCGGCGCGGCAGCGGCGCCGGCGGCGCCGTCCGGATAGTATCCGTACAGGGCAATGCCCGGACGGACCATGTCGAGCCGGGCGCCGGCAACATAAAATAATCCGCCGGAATTGGCAAGGTGGAGACAGCATTTCCCGCAGTTGAGACCGGCCAGCACTGCGGTGGTCTCCTGAAAGATGCGCAACACCGTGGCGGAGTTGTCCGATCGACGGTCATCGGAGAGGGGAAAATGGGCCATGACGCCGTCGAGCCGCAGGTGGGGCGTGGCGAGCACCGCCTGGACCAGCCCGACAAAATCGGCCGGCAGGGTGCCTTGCCGGCCCATGCCCGCATCCAGTTTGAGATGCACCCCGAGTTCGATGCCACTTGCGCGGGCCGCGCGGGACAGTTCGGGCAAGATCGAGGCATCGGTCACCACCGGCGTCAACCGGGCCTTGACCATATCCGCCACGGTCTGCGGCACCACCCCGACCAGCACCAGAATCGGCTGGGTGATGCCGGCCTCGCGCAGACGAACCCCCTCGATGGCCTCGGCCACGCCGAAGGCCGCCGCCCCCTGCTCGGCGAAGATGCGGGCGCAGTCGATCATGCCGTGGCCGTAGCCGTCGGCCTTGACCAGCGGCAGCACCGCCGAGTCGCCGGCCCATTGCCGGCAGACCTGAAAATTGTGGATCAGGGCCGAGCGGCTGATTTCGATTCGATTAAGCGATTCCATGGCGGTACGCCCGATAATACCATTCGCGCCATCCCAACCGGCTGGACAGGCACAACGACCAGCCGACAGCGCCGTACAGGATGCCGATGCACGGTCCCGGTTGCGTCAGGCTGCGCAGGACAAGGCCCGCAGTCATCATCAGCAGCACCAGCACCCAGGTTTTCCAGGAATAGACGGCCCCCAGACAGGTGTTGTCCCGAAAATGAACAATGCGATCCAGGGAGCGCCGGGCGACTTTGTCGAGGATGAACAGCGATTTCAGGGTGCCGAGCAGGCCGGCAACCAGAAACAGCAATCTGCCCCATCCCGGAGCAAGCCAGCCAAAGCCGCGCGCCATGAGCACGCCGCCGATCACAGTCCACAGAAAGGGGGCGGCAAAGAGATGCACCGAACGCGATACACCGGGTTTCGCCAGGAGTGCCATGCCCCTTGCTCCAAGACCGCCCTGCTCCAGAAACACGATAAGCCCATCCCCGATCAGGGATGGGCTTATCGGATCGACTGAGCAGACCGGGTATTATCAGATTTCGGTAACGGTGATGGCGCTTTCGGGGCACACTTCAACGCAGGTCTCGCAGCCCAGACATTCGTCGGAATGCACAGGCTCGGCCTTGCCGTCCTGCATTTCCAACACCTGCGCGGGACAAGCGTTGACACACTCTTCATCGCCGGAACATTTGTCTTTATCAACAATGATTTCCCACATGACACAACCTCCAAAAAAAAGATTAAGGGGCGTAAAAACAAGAAACAAAACTGATTGCAACCTCGTTGCAACCTTGACTCCAAGGGAACACAAGACCTAAAATCAACTTTCTTTAAAGGACCAACTCTGGTTTGTCAAGCGAAAAGACAGAGGCAAACCGGCAAGGTATCCGCTCTGTCCGCCATGGACGACCTCGGCGGCGACCGACCGCACACCAACTGTCCGGGTCAGCGCCTCACGATTTTTTGGTTTGCAGGAGCGGCAAACAAAGGTACAAATAGGAGTTGATCCCATTCAATCGAGGTTCCAGTGCCATGGCCCAGAAACAGCAAGCGCGGCGGAGCAGGACGGTCCGGTCCCCGGAAAACGGGGAACAGGCGATGATCGAAGGCATCCTTGAAGGCAGTCCGGATGCGGTGGGGGTGGTGGTGATCCGCCTCGACTGCGGTTGCCGCAAGATGGCGGCGGTCAGCCTGTCCGGCGATCCGGCCAGCAAAATCATCATGTACCGGGACAACGCCCAATCCATCTGCGACCAGTGCAAGGACGATCACGGCGATGCGCAACGGGTGGTCAAACAGTTCATCAGTTGGAAGGCAACGGAACCGGACCAGGCCACCATGACGATGATCAGCCGCAAGGTCTTTGGACACTGACAACCCGTTCGCACGCACCAACCTTCCAGATACCTGCTTCGTCATCGATGCCCAGGCCCGCGTCAGCCATGCTTGCCGATTATCCCCACTCCTCGCCGTTGACCGTCGAACTGCGCCCCTTGCTCCATCCCCTGTTTCAGCGGTTGAGCGAGGGCATTTCCGAATTTACCTTCGCCAACCTGTACCTGTTCCGCGATACCCATCGCTACAGCGTGACCACTTTGGATGACGGCACCATCGCCTTTCTCGGCCGGTCCCAGACCGCCGCCTTCTTCATGCTCCCCTTCTCCCTGCCGGCTCCCGCCCTGCTCGACCGCCTCTTCCACGACCACGGCATGCTCAAGTGCGCCACCTCCGCGCAGGCGCAGCTTCTGGCGCAGCAGGGCTACCGGGTTGAGGAAGACCGCAACAACTTCGACTACCTGTACCGGCGTCAGGATCTGGCCCTGCTGGGCGGACGCAACTACCACAAGAAACGCAATCTCATCAAGGCGTTCACCAGTTCGCATGCCTTTGTCGCCAAGCCGTTGCGCACAGAGATGCAGGGAGATGCCCTGCGGGTGCTCGAAGACTGGCGGCAGGGCACGGACACGCCCGGCGATTACAGGGCGGCGCGGGAGGCGGTGGAACTGATGGAACCGCTGCAACTCTGCGGCGGCATCTACTATGTCGAATCGCGGCCAACGGCCTTCGTGCTCGGCGAGGAGCTGGCCGGAGGCGCCAGCTATGCCATCCATTTCGAAAAAGCGGTTCCCGGATACAAGGGATTGTACCAGTTCATCAACCAATCCTTTGCCGCTATTCTGCCCGAGCAGTACGTCACCATCAACCGGGAGCAGGATCTGGGCGATCCGGGACTGCGCCAGGCCAAGATGAGTTACCTCCCCGCCGGTTTTGTCGAAAAGTTCAAAGTTACGGCAAGTTAGACTACAGGATGGCTGAAGAACCGGATCGATTCATCGCCACCTTTGTGCGGCGCGAAAAACAGGATCGCTTTTTCGTTTCTTCCCGGCAAGGCCAAAAGGCGAAGAGTTGGACGGACGGATGATCGATCTGGCAACCTTCCTTGATCAATGTCTCGGCCGTGATGATGTGGCGATATTCTTCCCGACAGGCAATGCCGGATGCTATGGCAATCACGAAGGCGAAATTTTTGTGTTCTCCGGCGGCGCCTGATCGTGTTCAACCTGGACGGCTTCGCCACCGGTCAACGCTGGCGATGGCCAGCGCCCTGGGTCCGCGCCGACCGATTGTGCAAGACGAGCGGTACTCTCGCGAGCCTCGCGAGCCTGTTGCCGCAACCGTTCCGCACGGGCGAACAGGGGCAGAAATTTTTTGACCTTGCCGAAGCACAGACGAAAACAGATATAGACAATCAGCAACACGAACACATAGCCGGCGCCATACCCCTCCCAGGGAAGTTCGTAGAGGATAATCCCCTCGAAACGCAGGCTCATCCAGGCAAGAGCAAAGGGTATGGGCCAGAGGGAGGACAAGCCGAGCGCGGCCCCGGCAAAAAAACTCTTGCCGAAATGCTCGCGGGCCATGGTATTGGCCGCCAGATAGGCCTCCTTGTTCCCGGCATGCAGGGCATCCATGGAGACTTTGTGAAAGTGCAGCATCTCATTGGTGTCCGCATCATGGATTTGGTGGTGCAACAAATACAGGACAACCGCCGTGATTTCGCCAAGCAGCAGGCAGTAGAGCGACAAAAAGGCGCTGCCCAGCCATATTCCCGCGTGGGCGTCGGCCGGCCAACGGAAGGGGGCGATCAGGAAGGCGTCAAGCCAGGGGGGGATGGAGGCGATAAAGTTCACGGCGTGAAAAGGTGGCGCATGAGGATGTCAACGAAAAACCCCGGCCTTCCACCCGGCCCGCACAGCGGGGAGATGGAAGGACCGGGGCAATGCTTGCACAAATCTTCTGCGGTGCGTCGGAAATCAACGCAAACGCAGAGGCTCGTTACCGGCCAAACAGGCCGCCGATAATCTTCCAGATGTCGATGTGGAAGAAACCGTTCATAAAGTAATCAATGCCAACAACAAAGGCAAGGAGGATAAAAAAACGCTTCAGCCAGGCATCCGACAGATACTTGGCCGTCATCGGTCCGATCCAGGAGCCGACCACAATGCCCACCAGTTCGAGGCCCACCAGCGGCCAGTAGACGGGAGTGCCCCCGAACATGAAGGTCGTGATCGAGGTCACCATGCCCACCAGTACGGCAAAGGCCGAGGTGCCGGCGGCAAGGTACATGGGCAGTTGCGAAATGCTGGTCAGAAACGGCACCAGCAAAAAGCCGCCGCCCACGCCGAGGAAGGAGGCCACCGCGGCGATAAGGAAACCACCGATCACAGGCAGGGCGGTATTGAATGAAAATTCGACCCCGCAGAAGGTGAACACCACGCGCGAGAGGGAAATGCTGACCAGCTTGACCCTGCCTGCGCTCGCATCATGGCCTTTGGAGCTCTCTTCGAAGGCCTTGGCGGCAGCGGCGGCGAGTTTCTTTTTGGCGCGTGCGCCGGGCGTGGTCTCATAATAGAGGTAACAGCCAAGCACCAGGACAAAGACGCCGAAGTAGCCCTGATAGGCTTTCAAATCCACCTTGCCCGCGGTGAGCCAGGGAATCAGAATGGAGCCCGCCAGCGAGCCGACGCCCAGCGCCACGCCCATGGGCAGGACAATGCGTCCCATGGTCGCCCACTTGATGGAAGAAACAAGAGCCGATGTACCCACCAGCCACTGGTTGGACACGCGGAGCGAATCGGTGACCAGCTTGTTGAGTTTGAGCGTTTTGCCGAAGGAAGCCGCATAGTTGCCCAGGCCGAACACGGTGACGTGCCCCACCGCGGCCAAAACGCCGCCGAAGGCGCCGACCGTTGAAAAAACCCAGCCCACCCACACGGCCCACAGCAGGGCCAGAATCGGATTGACTTTCGGGGCGCCGGGAATGCCGAGCAGTCCGGGTTCTGCTTCCGGTTTAACCTTGCCCGCTTCGATCGCCTCCTGGATGGCCGACTCCAGGCGGTTTGTTTTTGCCTTCGCGTCGGGCGCATCGCTCTTAGCCTGGACGGCAGCCGCCTCCGTTGGGGGTTTCGGCGCGGTTCCGGCGGCATCCGGCGCTGCCATAGCGCTGACGTTCACAGCCAGGACAAGCAGAAGGGGTAGAGCAATTTTCGCAACCAGCCATGGGATGACGCCATTTTTCCTGTTCATACGCAATCTTCCTTATTTGTTGTTCATGGATCCATCCGGCGGCCGTTTACGGCGCCGGCGGGTTATACGTCCATTCCGCTCAAGGATCGGCTTCCCGACCTCAGCGGATCTTCACTCTGTTCCTCCCTGGCCTTCGGTCGATTGACCTGACGCAACGAACGGTGTTGCCATGCTGCACTCCTGACCCCACATTGTGACCTCAGTCCATGTTCCGGTTCATTGTGTCGTTGCGTCAAGGCACTCGTTAACCCAACCCCTAGCACATCCAATGCCAACGGATCATCCATGCCAACATAAAGTTCAACACCTTAATATTCAGTATTTTTTTGCAAATAGCGGCAGAACGGGACTCCCCGCCGGACCCGGCAGGGGGCATGGGTATACGCAACAAATATGACGCAGGGAAACAAAAAAGATATACCTGGAGTCTGACAGGTGCCGGCATGCACAACCGGCAAACGAAGGGCTGCGAAATCAGCGGCGTTCGTCGCCTGTTCCGAACAGGCTGCGCTCGATCCGGGGCTGGATCAGTTTCAGCAGGCCGGGGTTTTCAAGATACGGGCAGGGCTTGCCGTAGGGAAAGTCGCGGCACTGCCGGGGCCTGGCCTCGTGTACTGAACAGCGTCTGCACATGCGGTCGGTGGCCAGGAAGGGGCAGGATCCGTCTTCTCTGGTCTGAAAGGTGTTTTTGTTTTCTATGTGGCGGCGGCGAAACTCGCCGTCGCTGATGCCGAAATGACGGGCGAGCCGGTTGATGTCCAGCGCATCCAGGATCAGGGTGGATCCGGGTAAACGGTAACAGCAGTAGCCTGGGCAGAAACCGCAGTAGGATGCGGTGCGCTCCGGAATGGCGGACGCCGGCGGCGTATCCATCAGCGGAAATTTCTCGAATCGATGCCGGAGTGCCGGAGCAGACGCTGGAATGCCTGCCGTTCCATGCCGCAGGCCCGCGCCGCCGCCGTGACATTGCCGCCCGACGACTTGAGGGCCTGGACCAGATAGGTGGTGTTGAACTGGTGCAGCAAGGCATTTTTTGCCTTCCGATAGGAAAGCCGCTCGAACGACGCGGGCATCATCAGGTCGAGGTTCTGTTTGCCCTCCGAAAATTCCGGATTTTGTTCCACCTCGTCCCAGAAATCCGACGCCTCGATCACGTCATGATCGCACAGGAGCACGGCCCGGTTGATCGTGTTCTGCAGCTCGCGGACATTGCCGGGCCAGGAATACTGCATCAGCGACTGGAGCGCATCGACGGAAAATTCCAGGTGTTCGCGGCCGTGTTCACGGCTGTAGCGATCGAGAAAATGCTGGGCCAGGAGGGGAATGTCGCCGGCAATGGTCCGGAGGCTGGGCATGGTCACGGTCATCACTTTGAGACGGTAGAACAGATCCTCGCGGAATTCGCCCCGCCGGATCTTGGCCTCCAGATCCTGGTTGGTCGAAGCGATGACCCGGACATCGACGCTGAAGGTCCGGTTCTGCCCCAAAGGCTGCACCTCCTTTTCCTGCAGAACCCGCAGCAGCTTGGTCTGCACGCTCACGGGGATGTCGGCGATCTCGTCGAGCAGGATGGTGGAGCCGCTGGCCTCGGCAAACAGCCCGGTTTTATCGCGGTCCGCGCCGGTGAAGGCCCCCTTGCGATAGCCGAACAGTTCGCTCTCCAGGATATGCTCGGGCAGGGCGGGGCAGTTGACGATGATCATCGGCCGGCTGGCCCGCGGCGAGTGATGGTGCAGGGCTTTGGCCGCCAGCTCCTTGCCGGTGCCCGATTCGCCCCGGATGAGCACGGTGACGCAGCTCCGGGCCACCCGGCGCAGCAGTTCGAGCGTCTGCTGCAACCGCCGTGAATTGCCGATAAAACCGTGGTCATGCTCCTGGTCGGAGAGCCGATCCTGCAGATGGGCATTTTCCCGCATCAACTGAGTCCGCTCCACGGCCCGGCCGACCGCGCGCAGAATCCGCTCGTTGTCGAAGGGTTTCTCGACAAAATCGTAGGCCCCGTCCTTGAGCGCCTGCACCGCCATCTCGATCGTGCCGTGGCCGGTCATCAGCACTGTGGTCACCACCGGGTC
>JGI20166J26741_11633251_pt1 | contig 11398 bp, 9 predicted proteins | sample TergutCu122P5_FD_26741 | JGI IMG/M metagenome (IMG submission 26741) | reverse complement strand
TGCGGGCAGATGGGGGTAATTAAGGTGACATCAACTTCCGGCGCAACTACGGGGCCGCCGGCGGCCAGAGAATACGCGGTGGAGCCCGTCGGCGTGGACGCGATAACCCCGTCCCCGAAATAGCTTTGCTCAGTCCCGCCGTCTATGGACATATCCAGCTGGAACGCCCGCGCGCCGCCGGCTTTTATGACGCAGTCATTTACCGCCGGAATCTCTTTTGCGACGTACTTGCCGCCTTTAAAAACGCTGACGGAGAGAAGCGAAATATCCTGCCCCTGATAGTGTCCCTGTATGACGCGGCTTAAAACTTCCTGATAATTAGACATATCCGCCCCGGTCAGAAAACCGAGGTTGCCCGCGTTTAAACCGAAAAGTTTTATTTTTTTGTCCGCAGCCGCGCGCCCGGCCATAAGCACCGTGCCGTCTCCGCCGACGGAGATAAGAAGGTCCGTGTTTTCCGCGGTAATGGAGCCGGCCTGGCTGTCGTCGTAAACGGCGGCGCGGGCGCCCATGGTTTCAAGAAACTTGACCACGGTTTCCGCCGCCGCGCGGTTGTGCGGTTTTTCCTTATTATAATAGAGAGATATATTTTTAAAAACTAACATACCTAAATTCTATCAAAAAATATTCTTTCTCTGCGCTTGGCGGCCGGAAATAGCGTGACGGCCCTCGCTCTGTATTGCGGGAATATAATCCGGACTGATTAAATTTTTTATTTTACCTATACAATTTTGCGCCAAAAAGCCATATTCCGCTTAAAAAATTTTAAAATTTCAGAAGAGGAATGAGGAGAATCTTATGCAAAAAGGTTTTACTTTAATTGAACTTTTAGTCGTGGTTCTTATTATAGGCATACTTGCCGCCGTCGCACTGCCGCAGTACAGGAGGTCCGTTGAAAGAAGCCGCGCGGCGGACGCCATGATAGGAATAAGAGCCATACGCACCGCCGAAAAAGCTTATTATATGCAAACCGGCGCTTATACAAATAACTGGGACGATTTGGATATTGATTTTACTCCGCAGAGGGCAAATAATTATTTTAACTATCGGCTTGACACTCTTCTGCCCACGTACCCCAACGCGCAGGCGTTTACAAAAAAAGAAGGCGGCCAAAACGGCTGGGGCGTGATTTGGTATATAAACCCGGACAGAATGTACTGTATATCAAATAAAACTAACTCCGACGGCAATAACATATGCGGCGCGGTGGGCGCCGCCCCGGTAACCTGCGTCGACCCCATGTATAATTGTTATGAAATAAGATAACGGTAGGGCAAAATATCTATTCGTGCGTAGGTCTTTTGGCCCTGGGCGGGGATAAAATTAACAGGTATACTTTATATATGAGAAAATTTATATCTTGTATTTTTGCGGTTTTTATTTTACTTCCTTTTTCCTACGGGCAGCAAAACGTTTTTTTGGAAAATTTACAGGCGGGGAACGAAAAATTTAAGGAACTGGGAGCCATGACGGACGAACAGGCGCTTTTGAAAGAAGAACAGGCGAGCGACGCGGAAATCAAAGAATTTATACGCATGAAAATGGCCGCTTACAAACAGTATCTGACCATAGTCGCCAAAACTGATTCTTTTACTGATTTTGCCCAGCTTGAAGCCGAGGACGTTTCCGGGCCACACGTTCGCGCCTACATAACGCCCGACGGGCGTACTGTTCTGAAAAGGGAGGAGCAGGCCGGAATTATCCAATTCCTTAATGAAAAGAGGCGCGCGGGCGATTATGAGGTTTTGACCGGATATTCCGCTTTGATCTCAAAAATACCTGAAGGCACAAAAATAATTTTCGGCGGCGAAATACACGATGAGACCAGCGGCTTGGCTGAGGCAGGATTCATTATAGCGCTGAGGAAATATTTTAACCTTGGACACGTCGCGTCGGAGTTTCTTACGACTAATCTCCGGGGCGGGCTTGAGCGGTTTAACAAAACCGGCGATTTAAACGAAATTACTATAAGCACTAACCACGTGCTGGAGTCCGACACTAAAAATGCATATACCGCCTCCGCCTCCAAAGGGCTTGATATTATACCGCTGGAAGACGTGGAAGCTGATTTTGGCGGGATAAAAGTTGACGGTAAGATAAATACTCCAAGAGTATTTGATGATTTTCTGGAGATACAAAAATCCGGCGGCGGACTGGGCGGTTTTTTTGTCAGCAATGTAGGCAAGGCCGCCAGAAACGCGGAGTGGATGACAAGACTGCAGCCGGTTCTTGACGCTATGAAATCAGGCCGTGAGGATAAAACCATGTTCGTCTACGGCGGGCTCGGGCATATTGAATACGGCGCGATTTCAGGCTCTCTGGCGGACAGGGTGAGGGCTCAGAAGTTAAAGACGGTCAATATTCTTTTTATGTCCGAAGATAAAGATTTGCCGGTCATGGGGGATAATTTTCCCAACGGCGTCAGATATTTATTCACGGTGCCGGAATACGCGAAAAATGATTTCGGCGTTGATTTTATAGTACTGTATAAAAATATTACGCCGGATAAGATTGTGTTTTAAAATATAGGCCTTTGGGCCCATGCGTATATGGGCCCTTTGACCCTGGACGGAAATAACCCTTGCCGTTATAATTTCAGTATGAAAAAAGTTATAACTGTTATTTTTGCGGGTATTCTTTTAGCAGATCCTTCATACGCGCAGACTGCAGCCGCGTTCTAAAATATTTTGCCTGTCGGCAGTTTTTCGTATTTTTTTATGCGGAATCTTTTCAGGCGGTCTTCGTCAATGCCGGTGCGGCTGTAAAAAACGTGCTCTATCGCGCTGGCGGGCAAAATGTAGCTGCCGCGTTTTACGCCTTTGGGGTCCGCCTTAATGTCCAGCCAGACAAGCCAGGTTTTTACGTCGGTAAAATCAGGCATTTCAAGCTCCGCCGCCGCGCGGGTAAGGCGCTCCTTGTCCGAATACGCGCTGCCTGTAACGACGCCGCTGTGGTAGCCGTTTTCTTTGGCGGCAATAACGTCTTTATGCGTGTCTCCGATTACAAAAATATTTTCCGGCGCGAACTTGGTTTTAAAAAATTTTTCCGCGTGTTTTACGCCGGCGGCCAGCATTTTGGCGCGGTTTGAACTGTCTTCTCCGAAACCGCCCGTCTCAAAATATTTTTCCAGCCCGCAGGGTTTAAGTTTTATAAAAGCCGCGTCGCGGAAATTGCCGGTGCCCAGCGCGAGGCGCACGTCTTTCTGCGCCCGCAGCGCGTCTAAAAATTTGACCACGCCTTTTATGATTTTGTGCGTTCCGGCCAGCACGCAGGTTTTAACTTCGGCCGGCAGACATCTTAAATATTCGGCTTTTAAAGCCGCCAGTTCGGCCGGTTTTATTTTGCGCCCGACGGTAATTTCAAAAATTTTGGCAAAATTTTTGCTGTCCGTGTTTCCGTTTAGGACGGTTAAATCATATTCCGGCGTTTTGCCGTATAAATTTTTTATTGCCCTGTCCAAAGCTGTTTTGCCCGACATTCCCGACGACAGCAAAGTCCCGTCCAAATCAAATAGTATCAATTTCAGCATTAGTTTTATGTCCTTTTTTTATAATCAGAGAAATCCAGTACGCGCCGGAAAACGCCAGCGCAAGGCCGGCGACCTGGTACCACTGCGCTTTTTCCACGCCCAAAATTACGGAGAGTATAAACGTCAAAATCGGATACGACAAAATCACGCCCGTGGCTTTGCCGAGGTCCATGCCGCGAATGGCTATGTACCAGAGCGGCTGGCTTACGCCGTAATAAAAGCCGCCCATAAAAAGCAGGAACAGATAACTTTTCGGCGTGTTAATAAAAAATAAATCCCCGCGCCAGGCAAAATAAATTACCACGGGAATTATGCTGACCCCCGCGAAAAACGCTCTTGCGCCGGCAATAAAAACAGGGCTCAGATTATCGGGCAGTTTTTTTGCAAAAATGTGGCTGACCTGAAACATCCACGGCGTGGCGATAACAAGCAAATCACCGGTCCAGCGGGGGGAAAATTTTTCGTTAGCCAAAATAAAAATTACGCCCAGCAGGACCAGCGCGCTGCCGCCCAGCTGCCCGCGCGTCGGCTTCTCTTTCAAAAAAATAAACGAAAGGGCTATGGAGTATATAATTTCCACTTGGTTCAAAATTGCGGCGTTGGACGGCGTGGTGTATTTTAGCGCGAAAAACATTACGGTAAACGGCAGAGCGGTGCCGAACATGCCCAGCATCAGCAGGTGCGGGAACAGGTCTTTCCTGAACAGCAGGCCCCAGTACTTTTTATACGTAAAAATCGGCCCGTAGAAAAGCTGCGACGTACAGCAGGAGAAAAAAACCATAAGCGCCGGCGCCATTAACTGCGCGCCCATGCCGCCGGCAATGGTCCACATGCCGGTAAAAAGCCAGTTGCTCCAAAGCGCTACGAGGGGGGACATTGCAATATTGCTCCTTTTTTACGCCGCTTCTTCCGCGGTTTCCATTTCTTTTTGCGCCGCTTTTCGGTTTTGCTTTTTTACTACTCTCGTCACCCAAAACGCGCCGGCGAAAGTCAGAATTAATCCGGCAATCTGGTATGCGTGCGGCGTCTCAAAACCGAACAGCACGGACAGCACGAAAGAAAACGCCGGGTATGACAAAATTATCGCCGTGACTTTGCTTAAATCTATGTTTCTTATGGCCGTATACCACAGCGTCATGGCAAGGCCGTATTTAAAAATTCCCGTCGCGGCCACGACGAGCCAGCCCTGCAAATTCGGCGTGAAAAACAGTTTTCCGCCGGGCAGAAAAATCAAAATCATAATCAGCGTCGCCGGCAGCGCCCAAAAATTGCGGGCCATTGAAATCAAATGGTAATCAAGCCCGGGCGGCAGTTTTTTTGCCGCAATGTGGCTTATCTGGAAAAGCCAGACGGAGCCCACCACGATCAAATCCCCGGTCCACCGCGGCGTCATATGCTCGTTAAACAAAATTATCACAACGCCCAGCACGACGAGCGCGCTGCCGCCCAGCTGGCCCGGCGTCGGGCGTTCTTTAAGCAAAATTGACGTTAAAATTAGGGAGTAAATAATTTCCGTCTGGTTTAAAATTGACGCGTTCGCCGGCGTTGTGTAATTAAGCGAATACAGCAAAATCGAAAACGGCAGCGCGGTGCCGAAAGTCGCCATTACCAGAAACAGCGGTAAAGTTTTTTTGTCAAATAACGCGCCCCAGAGTTTCTTTCTCGTTATAGCCGGGGCAAAATAAAAGACAGCCGTAACGCTGCCCATCAAAACCAAAACCACCGGGTGCACCACCGGCATTGCGTATTTGCCGATTATCGGCGAAAACGCGGTAATAACCAGACACAGCCAAAGAGCGGCTAACGGGCTCATTTTCAGACCTCCGGTACACGCCGCTTAACGCGGTCGCGTCCTTAATATTATTATAGCAATTCCGGGCGCGGGTTATTGTTTTTGGCCGTAATAAAGGTTGAAAAACAGCAGATTAAGAACTATCTGCATGAAAAAGGATAGCGGGCTTAAAACCAGTATAAGCACGGCGGACACAACTGGTCCCGTGTAAATTTTAATATTGAAAAATACAAGGCCGTAAGCCAAAATAATAAGTATTACTATAAGTATGTCGCCGAAATAATTTTTGGTCAGCAGCCAGCTTTGCTTAAACGGGGTAAACCATTCAGTTTTGTCCATAAAAGCGAACTTCATGGAAAAATAGAGTCGTATCCAAAAGTAAAAACATACCAGCAGCACCGGGAGAAAAACGCAAGCCGTCGCAAGCATTTTTGTCATATATGTTTTTTCTAAATGCAGTAACGCAAAAGGAAAGGATAGTAAACCTGTTAAAAGTACTGCAACTATCCCGGCCGCGACAGCGCCGCCGATTATCAGCAGCATTTCCATAATAAACGTCGTTATCACGGGCCATACCGCTTTGCCTATTTCTTTAAAGCATCGGCTTAAGCTGATAGGCTCTTTTTTTACTTCCGCCAGAATATAAAAAAATACGATAAAGCTTATCAGTAAAGAGAGAACTGTTAACGGTATTGACGCAAGCAGCGTAGCGGAGGAAGGGTGCTGAAGCCGACCCGGTTTTGTATAAGCGTTAAGCAGGGCGGCGGGCACGGCGCCGAACAGCGCGTATATTATGAATACGCGCGGAAATATTTTTTTAAAAATTCCTGCGGAACCGGCAATAAGGCCGCACAGGTCAGCCGGCGATTTTGCGTCCATTAATTATTCTCCGGGTTTATTAATTTTATTTCTATCCTGCGGTTTTCGGCGCGGCCTTCGGCGGTTGAGTTTGTCGCCACCGGCCTTGTTTTGCCGTATCCCACGGGCCTGATTTTATACGGGTCTATGCCCTGTTGTATCAGATAGCCCGCCACGGACTGCGCCCTGTCCTGTGACAGCCTTTTGTTCAGCACGTCGCGGCCCGTGCTGTCCGTGTGGCCTTCAACCACTATATTATAGTTCTGCAGTTCCGGGACAATCGTGTCCAGATATTTTTTGAACTGCGGGGACAAATTTGATTTGTTCGTCGCAAAATGAGTATTTTTTATTACGAAAGTTTTAGCCGCGACGGGCTCGCCCGGCGGGGCCGGGGGAGTTACAACAGGCGCGGGCGCCGGAGCCGGCTGGGCCGGGGCGGGCGTCGTGGTCTGGCAGGCGTTCTTTTTTCCGCAGCAGAATTTCCAGTTAAATCCCGCGTTGCCGTAATAACCGGTAAAACCGCTTCCCCTGTCCGCACTGGCGTTTATGTAAAGGCTTAACGGTTTAAACAGCTCATACTCCGCGCCCAAAGCCGCGCCGTAGGTAAACGCGCCCTGCCGCGCGCTGTATATGTCCATTTTCACATTGGTGTCTTCGGCGAAGGCCGACGTAAGCGTATTTTTGCCGCCTATTACCGTGGCGTTAACGTGCACGTCGGCGCGCCAGCGGAATTTGTCCAGTTTCTCTTCCATGCCCAGGCCGCCGAACGCGCCGGCGTTAAAATAATTGCCGCCGTCAACGGACAGAGAGACGCTGCCCGCGCCTGTCTCGTTAAACCCGCCGTTGCGGACAACGCCGCCCTGCGCGCCTATAAACGGTTTGAATACCAGCGCGCTCTCCGTCGGGATTTTATATTCGGCCGCCAAGTCCGCGCTCAGATTTTGCGTGCTGAACCCCGCATCCGCGGTCCTTCCCGCGAATACTATATTTCTTGTCGTGTTAAAATTCTGCACTCCGGCGCTGAGGCTGCTTTTAACGTCCCACTTCTCGCCGAACCAGCCGCCGTAAAGGCCGGCGGAATAACTTTTCATGGCAGCTTTGTCATAAGCCTGCGTCATTTTATTGTCGGAGTAGCCGACATATAAGCCGCCCGTAAATTCGTCCGTGTTTGACAAGTCAATGCCCGCCTGCGCGCCGTAACCGCGGGACTGGAAATCGCCCGGCGAATTGTCGTCACCTTTCAAAGTATCCTGCGCTCCGAAGGCCTGCGCCCAAAACACCGGCACCGACGAACATTCCGTGCAGGTATCTTTATAATCGCGCGGGTTAATGCGCCCGTACAAATTCCGCCTTCCCGTGTTAAACGAGACCGACATAATCGCGTTTGCAAGAAGTGATCCGTGCAGCTGGTCCAGCGCGGCTTTCTTCTCCGCGCCCGTGGGCTGGTTTTGAACAAGATTTATAATGGACGTCATATCCGGGCTGGGCGCGCCGTTAAGCAGCTTGTCCAAAGCGTTAGCCACTTCTGATTCATTGTGCGACAGGTCCGGAAGAATTATGCCCAAATTAGAACTAAGCAGATAAAATTCCAAATCTATGCCTGAAGCTGTTGGAATAAGTTTTGCGCCGACGCCAAAACCCAGCGCTTTGCCGTTGGCTACGTTGGCTATTGTGAACTGGCTGAGATTGGCGGCGGTAAAATTGGTCCCCTGGAACAGATTATTTATAAGTTCGTCCGACGTAAGCTTTGTGACCGGCGAAATCAGCGCGATAAACACGTTCGCCGCGTTTACCGAATTATTCGCGCCGTTAGATATGACGCTGTCATGGTCCCTCGTCGCGGCGTTGACTTCCATGTAAATCGCGCCGCTCTGCTGGAAATTGCCCGCCGTGGTGATTGAGCCCGGCGCGGCGGTCCTGTTGCGCATGTCAAAAGAAGCGTTTGATTCGAGCGTGAAATTATTTACGCTTACGGGATTCGCGGCCGAGGTTGAGCCGGCCGCCAAAATCATGTCCCCGCCGAAAGTTGTCGCGCCCGCCAAAACCAGATTTCCCGCGCCCTGCTTGTCCAATGTCCCGGTGTTTGCCGCGCCGGCCTGGCCGAGATTATTTATGGTAAGGTCGCCGTTTGAGGATATTAACAGGGTAGCCGCGCCGCCCACGGACAATTGCGCCGCAGAAGAAACGGAACTGCCCCGCCCCAGATTAAGCGTGCCGCCCGTAACAGTGGAAACGCCTGAGAAGAAACCCGCGTACGCCGCCGTGGTCCCTCCGGTCTGGTTAAATACCCCGGAATACCCGGAACTGTCCCCGGTGAGCGTAAACGAGCCGTTGTTCGATTTGTTAATCACGCCCGTGCCGGTTATGCCGCCCGCGGTGCTCACGTCGTTGGCGGAGCCGTTGATATTGATTGTGCCGATATTGTAAATGTCCGCCGTGCTGGGAGGAGGGTTGCCGGTAAAAGCGATATTGCCGGGGGTTGAGTCAAAATTAAGCGTGCCGCCGTTGTAAAGTGTGCCGCCGTTTGCTGAAGTAAATATTAAACCGCACAAAACAAAAGCAAAAAGCCAGTTTTTTCTAATCATAATCGTTAAGTTTTAACCTCGGGCGCAACAGTACTGGAATATTATACAGTTTTTTTAAATAAAATAATATATAAAATGAAATCCTTTTATCGCCGCGCCGAGCCGGGCCCCGGTTTTAACAAAGTGGTATAATATATGTAAAGAGTAAACGGGGGAAATATGTGGGATTATACCGATAAAGTGAAAGAGTACTTTAAAAACCCCAAAAACGTGGGGGAAATTGAAAACGCGGACGGCACGGGGCAGGTGGGGAGCCTGGTCTGCGGGGACGCGCTGCGTCTGACAATTAAAGTCGACCGTAAGACTGAAAAAATTGCCGACGCCAAATTCCAAACTTTCGGCTGCGCGAGCGCGATAGCTTCGTCTTCCATTTTAACCGAAATGATTAAAGGCAAAACGCTGGACGCCGCCTCAAAAATCACCAACGCGGACATTGCGAATGAACTGGGCTCTTTGCCGGAAGAGAAAATGCACTGCTCCGTCATGGGCATGGAAGCTTTGGAGGCCGCCATAAAATCCTACCGCGCGGGCGGCAAGCCCGTTGTGTTTGAAGAGGACGAGGCCGCCAAAATAGTCTGCCACTGCTTTAACGTGTCCGAAGAAACAATAGTTAAAGCGGTCCGCGCGAACAATTTAAAAACCGTGGAAGACGTGACGCACTTTACAAAAGCCGGCGGCGCGTGCGGCAGATGCAAAGGCGATATTCAAAAAATAATAGACAAAGTTTATTCCTGCGAAATGCCGGCGGCCGCGGCCGAGAAAATTCCTTTTGAAAAGATGACCGTCGTCGGTAAAATCAAGGCGGTTGAAGCGGTTTTAGACGAAGATGTGCGGCCAAAACTGATAATGGACGGCGGTTCCGTTGAGTTGGTTGACATTGAAGGTTCCGCCGTGAAAGTAAAGCTTTTGGGCGCGTGCCACGGCTGCGCCGCGTCTGGCGGCACCATAAAACTTTTGATTGAGCGCGCGCTGAAAGACAAAATTTCGCAGGATATAAAAGTTGAGCAGGTCTTATGAAAATAATTTATTTAGATAATAACGCCACTACGCAGACCGCGCCGGAAGTAGTGGCGGAAATGCTGCCTTATTTTTCGGAAAAATACGGCAACCCCTCAAGCATGCACACGTTCGGCGGGGAAAATAAACGAGCCATTGAAGCGGCGCGCAAAAAAATAGCAAACCTGGTCGGCGCGGAGTACGCGGACGAAATTATTTTTACCGGCAGCGGCTCCGAGGCGGACAACACGGCCATAATGTCCGCCGTAAATTCTTTTCCTAACAAAAAACACATAATCACGTCGGCGGTGGAGCACCCGGCGGTGCTTGAGGTGTTTAAAAATCTGCAAAGCAAAGGCTTGAGAGTTGATTTTATCGGCGTGGACAAATTCGGCGTTTTTGATATGGATAAATACAAAAGCGTCATATCAAAAAGCACGGCGTTGGTTTCCGTGATGTGGGCCAACAGCGAAACCGGCACTATTTTCCCTATAAGGGAAATCGCGGAATTAGCCAAACAGAACGGCGCGCTTTTTCATACGGACGCGGTGCAGGCCGTAGGCAAAATTCCCGTAAACGTCGCGGACTCCGGCATTGACATGATGTCTTTTTCCGCCCACAAATTTCACGGGCCTAAGGGCATCGGCGGGTTGTACGTCAGACGGGGAACGCGGTTTTTGCCTTTCGTTTTGGGCGGGCATCAGGAAAAAGCCAGGCGCGCTGGAACGGAAAACGTGCCGTCCATAGTAGGCTTCGGCAAAGCGGCGGAAATGGCTGCTTTGCGCGTAAAAGATACGTCGGGCATTGAAAAACTGCGCGACAAACTTGAGAAAGTTTTGCTTGAAAAAATCCCGGACGCTAAAGTCAACGGGGACCAGCGGAACCGTCTGCCCAACACGTCCAACATCAGTTTCGGCTACGTGGAGGGGGAGTCTATTTTGCTTCACCTGGACGATTTCGGCATATGCGCGTCGTCTGGCTCCGCGTGCACGTCGGGCAGCCTGGAGCCAAGCCACGTGCTGCGCGCCATGTGCGTGGGCAGCGACTTTGTTTCGGGTTCAATACGTTTTTCTTTGAGCGATAAAACGACGGAAGATGAAATTGATTTAGTGATAGAAAAGTTGCCGGGGATAATAGAAAAACTGCGTAAAATTTCCCCGTTCGGCAGGAAATAAAATGACAGACAAAGTTTCCGGCGCATTGCGCAAAAATTTGTTTTCCAAAGAAAGCCCGGTGCACATTCCCGAGGGGAAAGAATGCTTTTTCCCGTCGCACAAAAATATTATCGACGCATTCCGCTCGGCCAAAACCGCGCTGTTCGTAAATATTTTTTCTCACAAAAAATTGTCGGCGGAGGGGGCGCGGCGGTATACCGGCCGTCTGCTCAAAAAATCCCGCGCGCTTCTGACTACGGAAATCCAAAACACGCTCTGCCTGTTCGGCTCCGACAATAAATTCTGCGCGCGCACAAAAGATTGCGCGGAAAAAACGGCGGACAAATTTATCGCCGCGCTGCCGGAAATCCAGAAGATTTTACTGTCGGACATCAAGGCCGCCTACGACGGGGACCCGGCGGCGCAGGACCCTTATGAAATTTTGCTGTGTTACCCGGGCCTGCGCGCTATGTGCTACCAGAGA
>JGI20166J26741_11633140_pt1 | contig 11401 bp, 12 predicted proteins | sample TergutCu122P5_FD_26741 | JGI IMG/M metagenome (IMG submission 26741) | reverse complement strand
TACTGAGATGATGTCTTATTGATTGTCATTATAACCTTGTACAAGGAAAAGTGTGAATGATTTCAGATTTTCTCTGTACGTTGAAAAAGTTCAAGATTGTAAACAAAAATGAATGGGTAACAAGATTTAGATGATCAGAGGATAGACAGGTATGGAAGCAGGCAACAAAGAAATACGGGATGTCAAAGGCAAAGATGAATTTAATCACTGAAAGTGTAAGAAACAGTGTGGCTGGCCTGCCACATTGAGTTGCAAATACTGTCAGATGCTGAAGTAACTTTTTAATGTGAAACTGGCAGTTGCTGAGCTAGTAATGAAATTTTGCATCTTTTATGGAACCTGAAGATTTGTTACTGATCTCCCAAGAGCCTTTCCACTGGTCTCTGACTGTACCACATGAATCCAGTCCGCTCCTTCCCACCCAGTGACTGCAGTCCTTCCACCTGTGGTACATTTCAAGTGGCCCGTCACATGTTTTTGACTCAGAACTTTATGTTCAGTTTTCTTGTCATGTGGCCCCTCTGTCATTCTTGATCTGATGATCCTGAAAATACAGCAGCACAATTAGAAATTTACTGTTTGACTCTGCTATATTTTTACGAGTGTCCCTTTCTCCAACCATAAATTTAAGTTCTTTTCATAATGCAAGACCAGGTTCCACACCCATACAGAAGAATGGCTAAAATTGTAGTATTGTCTGTTTTAATCTTCCATTTCACATGGATGGAAGACAAAAAGGATTCTGGCTTCTGATCCTGCTGTCTCCACAGGGTGAGCGAGAAAGCTACAGATGTAGGAAAGGGTGGACCTTAAGTAGGGAGTGAAGAGCAATGCTATCACAGTGCAACCTCGATCCATAATTTCTTAAAAGATTACAGAGTGAAAACAAGAGTTGAAGGAAAAGCATTAAATGTGTCTGAAACACAAGAACACAAGAAAGGAATTTTTTATTTTGCTCTTAAACATACAAAAATAATAAACCAGAAGCTATATTACTTTTTGTTTTTACAAGAGGCCTGCAGTGACTGCTGTTTAGTTAGAAATTCTGTGTTTCAGACAGGTGATTACTGTACGGACCAGATCGCACTCTTCGTTTGTTAACATACCTCCTCTCTTAGTATTTGTGCTTGACAAAGTGGCACTGAGACAGATTCTTGTCAAATTGCAGTACTTCTTTTCCCTGTCAGTATCGTTCCACCAGTGCTTCATACTCGTTCATCTATCACCAACATTGTATAGAGTTAGTGTTGTTAAATGATACACTCTTATTACTCTGTTTTCAGGTATACCAAATAGCATTATGAAACAGAATTGAGAAAAGTTTTATCTGGATTAGGTAGTTGTTGGATTATTTTGATAATCTTACTGCATGTTTCCTGAAATTAATTTGGATTTGTCTCTGGAATACGGTTTGTTCATGTTTGGGTATTTGAAGTGACTGAAATTCCCGCTAACTGCACAGTACAAGGTTAATGTGCTTCTAGCCATTTCCTGAAGTTCTGAATGTAAATTGGGCATTTGTTTTTGTCATTGCACAGCATGTAGCATGTTTGTATTTACGTACAAATTTCTGAAGTGGGACACACACATCTACTGGTACAGCGTTTCCTTCAATAGCTTATTTTTGAACAACATGCATTCATTCATTGTTGTCTGTCTTATGACAGGTCCATAGTCTTCCATAGCCAGTTCTGCATAGAGTGCACCCTAGTGCTTCTTCTTCCAGTATCCACGATACTCTCTTTTCCTGAAGGTCAACCAAGAGCTGCTTACATCTTCTTCCTCATCTTCCCGCCACGTCTATCCTTCCTTATATTCTTTCTTTCCATAACGTGTTTTAGAAGGCAGTTCATACACAAGATGTGACCAATCCAGTGAACCGTCCTTATTTTTATTGTATGTAGAATGTACCGCTGCTCCTTGATTGACTGTCACACTTCCTCATTTCTCACACAATCGGTCCAGTTGATCTTCTCCATCCTTCTCCAGCACCACATTTCAAAACTTTCCAGGTATTTCTGATTCACTCTCCACAGTGTCCAGTTCCAGCACCACACAAAGCTATGCTCCAAATGTAGCACTTTACTGGTTTCTTCCCTAAATTGCAGTCCAGTTTGCTGGTGAAAAGAGCCTACTTGTTGAAAGCTGCTTTTGCCATGTCAATCCTGGACTTAATTTCACGTGTGTGTCTTGCATTGTTTGTCAAAACAGTTGAAATATTCCACATTCTGCAGCTGTTTTTGATCTGTCACAATCTGTACTGCAGACAGTTGGTTGCCTTCAGATTCTCATTACCTTGGTTTCTTCTACATTTATTTCCATTCCATAGCATGTTCCAATTTAAGTTACTCTGTCACTCATGCCCTGCAGTACAATTTGAACAGCATACAAAATAAATTTTACTGTGTCAAGTGCCCTTTCAACTTCAAACTTGAAATGTGGCTATTGATCACAAAGACCCTGTTTCTTTTGTTCTACATCATTTCCAGCAGAAACGATAACTGTTCATTGTTAAATTCACAGAACGCTTACTTTCTGTCTTCATGGCATGTGGGAGATGCTGAACTGTAGTTGAGTGAAGTTTTTACACTGTGGTTAGTGTACTAGGCGAGTGTTTCGATGTTCCTGGATTTGATGTGAATTGTCACAACTGGTGACTGGTCAGCAGTCTGCCAGTTGCCCAGACACGGACATAGAGGCAGTTGTCAAAGCATTTAAACTTTGTGCTTATCAAAATACCTGACAGTTGAACATAGTGTTATATTGCATGTTGTCCCTCAGCATGCCAGCTGTATCACATTTGCCATGCTAAGGAGGGATGTAGCAAGTGGAACACACAGCAGTTGGCGCTGTCCCAGACCTTTGAGATCTCTAAACTGGGTGGTGGAGCAGGGCTGTGTAAATGGAAACCTTCGGAAAGAATTAAGATTCATTCTCTGCATTCATATATTAACACAGCCTTTTGCCAGTTTTTACTTTTTCATGTACTAAGTACACAAACATTGCAGCTGGAGAGGATGTTAGCAACAAAGGGTGTGCAAATACGTAACTGGTTTCTGTGATCCATAATACCAATCAGAGTTCATGGTGCTTACTAATAAAGAGTTGTTCCTTTTTGCAAATATCAACCCTACATTTAGCAAGCACTTGTCATTGGTACCTGACTGTATATTTTGAAGTACAGAATTTTTGCAAGCAGCTGTCACTTGTACATGGCTCCAGATGGCCCCTGGGTACAAGTGAGGGCTGACTGTTATGATAGATTCTTCTTTCTAGTAATGTGTAATGTATGTTTTACCTTATTCTGGCCATAGTTATGGTACAGTATGAAAGAACAGCTCCTTTATGTTTTGTATGGCAAGTCAGAGCACACGTCATCTGAGACTGATCTGTATTATGTTCCACATTCCAGCATTTTTTGCTCAACATGGCTATGGAGGTTATAAATGGGCAAGTACCAGAGATGGTGGCTGGCGGGGACATTGCTCCAAAGAAGCCTGTAAATAAGAAGCTCACAGTTGAAAAGATTTACCAGAAGAAGTCTCAGCTGGAGCATATTTTGCTCAGACCAGACACATATATCGGTAAGCAACTTACTGTTTCTTTGTTACATGTGTTATAAGCTAAACTGGTCTGTAGGCCTCACTATATCACGAGAGTTGTTCGGTCACATTTGTGGCAAGTCTTCCTTTTGCTTAGTTCTCATTTCTTTAATGATATTTTTCAGCTTTGACTGAAGTGAATTGTTAAGTGGTAACATCACTAGAATCATGAAACCTGAACTGTGAATGTTACAGCACATTTCTGCTGCTGCATATATATATTGTTTTTGTTGTTATTTGCTCAGTGAATTTTGTAGTATGATTTCCATTGTGTTTGGTGTGTCACTGTAATTGTATGCAAATCAATTTTACACAGTTTGACATGTTTCAGTCTTTGATGCTGGGTGTCTTCAGGTCATTGACATACAAAAAGCAATTAGAGGAATTTGATTTGAAAGATATACAAAATATAAAAGTGTATAATTTTGATATCCTGTAATGAAGTCAGATTTCATGCCTCTTTATGAATGCATAATTTTGTTACATTCTTTTGTTGGAATTCTTATTAAGGTGGTAGCATAAGTGTTAATTTTATCAAGTTGAATTAACCATATGTTATTTTTAGAAAGGACATCCCCAGTGCATTTTAAATTTCAATATATACAGAAAGCAAGCAGGACTGCAGTCTGTACACAACTTTTAGTTTTACCTGTAAGATAAAGTTGTGTATAGACAGACTGTGATGTGCTGCTTTTCTGTATATAACCATTTGTTGTTGACTAATTTTCTGGAGTTTAATCCTGCTAGGGCAGGTTTCTCCAATGGGAGCATGTGTTGCTTTTATGCTGCCTGTTCCAGTGATGACAACCTGCAGACTAGGAGCCATGCCAGTATGTTATACAAAATGTACAGCATACAAGTAAGGGCACCTGGCCTGGAAAGTAGGAATTGGTGGTGTACATGTGAATAAAGTAGTGTAACATGTATGCCATTAGGCATGTTACTGGTATTTCCTGACCTCAGCCAGCAGGTGCCCAGGTATATTCTGGCACCCATCCTAGATAATAGTGGCAAGAGTAGGCTAATAAGGAACTGGAAGTTGTGACTGTGTTGCCAGTGTCTGCCCTATTGTGACATGACCGTCGGAGTTTCGACCACTAGTGCAAGCAGATCGTTTAGACTTAACCACCATCAAAAGAAACTTTTTTTTCCTTCATCTGTAACATGGGGCAAAGAAAATTCCTTTCTGTGCTGATAGAATTGTCTGCAGCCTCTTATAAGACATGCTTGTTTTTCATATGCCTTTGCTGTATTGTTATGCTATTGTCTGCGAATTTAGCTAATCCAGAAGTTGATCTGAACTTTCAGGGTCTGTTGAACCAGTGACAGAACTTATGTGGCTGTATGATGAAGAGCAGGAGGTGATGATCCAGAGAGAAATTTCATATGTTCCTGGCCTTTACAAAATATTTGATGAAATACTCGTAAATGCTGCTGACAATAAACAACGAGACCCCAAAATGGATTGCATCAAAATTGAAATAAATCCGTAAGTATATCTGCTTACTTCCCTCTGCATTATTCCTGTCAAAATGGTGCTAAGGTATAAAGTACAATAAAGTACTCAAGAACTGTCGGCAGTGAGAAAAAATTTGAAGGGATTGTAATGTTGTTCGTTTCAAGTTGGACCGCATGTTGGTTCGTTTGTGCACAGCTAACAAAACAGACAGTGTACGTGGAACGTAACATTGAGGAATGCTTATGCAACCATTGTTACAGTGGAACAGCAATAAGTATTACATATTCTGAGTGCATGTTTGTAGCCTTAGGTATCCAGCATGCAATGCACATGTGCCATATTGTCACCTGTGGCCTGACTTTGTCTACGATATTTTTCCGCTTTATCTCATAAATGGCACGATTTTTGAAAAAAAGTTGTTGAACATAAAATGTGTGTTTTATTACCTTTCTCGACAGATTTTGTCTGAAACATTTATCATTCTAAGAAGAACTGAGTGAGATGTGATAAACATGTGTATTCTGTTTATGTAAAGTACTCCTTATTCTTGTCAGATTTTAATGAAACTTGAATTTTCTTGACAGATTTTTTAAAAATACTCAAATATCAAATTTCATGACAATCCATCCATTGGGAGCAGAGTTGTGAGAGGGATGGACAGACAGACACGATGAAGCTAATAGTGACATTTGGCAATTTTGTGAACACACCTCAAAAGAGTGCCATGTTTGTCATGAACTGTCTTGTGAATTTTTATGAAATTTGGCATAGGAGTTCTTTACAGGAAGTTGTCAAGTGTGACTTTCTGGAGAATAGGCTGTGTCTCAGTTGTGGCAGAACAGTACAGATGGATTGCTGCTCGCACTTTCCGCATTTCATGGCTGATTTGCATGAATTCAGTGTAGGATATCATCTTCATGTAATGATGCTGAGTAGTTGTGTTTGTTGTGAAAATGGTAGCAATGAAAGCCATACTTTACTTATGAGCCTACTTTAGATCAAACTCTACGCAGGAGATATCCACAAAAGTGTGTTGGTTGACTCTGTTTTGTGCAGATCCATGTTGTGAAAGCCTTGCTTTGCTTAGGGTGTAAATGGCTTTCTTTTTGTACTTGCCACATTTATTGTGTGGTGTGGGGGAAATTTGATATCAGCACATTTTTCTGTTGAACATACGTGAGTTTCGTGAAAACTGGCACAGGGAAAGCCGTGCTTTTCTTGCAGACATCAGTGAAGTTACATTTATGTGTGTACCTTCAAGCCATATGTTATTTTTAAAGCAAAGAATGCATTCAGGAAGCCTGTACTATGATGGTGCATGCACCATTTGCACCATATGCAGTCTCGTGATCAGATGTAAATCCATGTGGCTGTGTAATGCCCTAGGTGAACATTAAATGTTCTGCTGCTGCAAGTAACATGGCACAGTGACTGTTGCAGCTTACCATTTTCTTGTAAATGCAAAGAAAGTATGCACTGATGATACACAACTGCCATGATTTAGCTACAACAAGGGATATTTGAAAGGTACGGTTATTCCCTGCACATGCCTTGCAGCCATATGGGAGGAATGGTGTATGTATGTATGTATGTCACCAGTTCTTAAACACTGGCACTGGATATAGGTGAGTGGTCATGTTCATGCCCTGGCTGCTGGCCAGTCAGTTTCCCGCACTCCCCTGGTATTGTGCAGATCACGCGCAGCTCAGTCATGCTGTATCATCTAGTGAGGTTGACTGCTGTCATGCTGTTTGGCATGAGACTCTCCTGCAGTCATTCAGTATATTTTATGCTTTCAGAAAGTCTTTGTATATTATAAAAATGGTTTTGTGCTTGTTGGTGTTGTTTTGTGTTTTAATTTCTGGTATGGTGTTAGTTCTTGGAACCAAATAGACATTTTACATTGTAAGTGGATTCCATTGTTCATTTATAAGGTGCAACATCCCTGGTGTGTATAAACAACAATGTAGAGATAAGTGTGAACAACAGTCATAAACACAACTAAACGTTTAATTAGATAGTGTAGTGCGATGCTATTGACAACTACCTGAGGGCCGAAACATGTAGTTGTCAATAGCATCGCACTTACACTATCTAACTAAACATTTGGTTGTGTTTATGACTGTTGTTCACACTTATTTCCATTGTTCGTATTGCTGATGTTTGTGTTGCTTCTGTTGGTCACATTTAATCACCACCATTCAGGCCGCTGCACTTGTATGTTTCAACATCTGGAGCATCTGTTTGGTCTAATGCTGTGTTTGTGTTTGTGTTTCAGAGACAAGAATTTAATATCGGTGTGGAATAATGGTCAAGGGATTCCTGTTGTTGAACATAAGGATGAAAAAATGTTTGTACCTACGATGATCTTTGGTCATTTGTTGACTTCCTCAAACTACAATGATGAAGAGGAGAAGGTTACAGGGGGTCGGAATGGTTATGGTGCTAAACTGTGTAATATATTTAGCACAATGTTTATGGTGGAAACAGCAGCAAAGGAGTACAAACGCAGTTTTAAACAGGTAATCAGTTATGTAATTGCAGATACGGTTTGCGTACTGTGTAGTGTGCTTTCTTTGTTCTGACATTGTGAAGGAGTGTGTTGTCTCCATCTTTAGGGACAGTATGGATTAATATTGTACGTTGTCCATGCAACTGTATTACATTTACAAAAGCTCATTGCCAACTGGTGCACACTAACTCATAATAAAAAAGTGGTGTGCAGCAAGTTGGAATTGAACTTTTGTAAATATAGTATGAATTAGTTCAGGCATAGGAAGGGAGAGGTGGAAGGATAGGGGAGGTGTGACTGTGCATGTCTGGTGTGTACCATTTGCTGTCTGTCGCCTGGTGCCATGTCTGGTGTGTACCATTTGCTGTCTGTCGCCTGGTGCCGTGTCTGATGTGTACCATTTGCTGTCTGTCGCCTGGTGCCATGTCTGTCACAGTCACATTAAAGTTCTCTGTCAGTGCGTTTTTTACTGTATGTTGTAAAGCATTTCTAAACAACAACAGCTACTACTACTACTAATAATAATAATATAATTTGCAGGTTTGGGGTAGTAACATGTCTAAAACATCAGAGCCAAGAATTAAAGACCACATAGGAGAAGATTTCACTAAAATTAGCTTCTCGCCAGACTTAACAAAGTTCAAAATGGAGACTTTAGATAAAGATGTTGTAGGTCTGTTGTCCAGGAGAGCCTTTGATGTGGCAGCTTCAACACGTGGTGTGAAGGTGTACCTTAATGGGAAGAGAGTTCCGGTAAGTAGCTGGCAGTGCCTGGCTGACATGGCCCACTGCCAGTTCTGCACCAGTTCGTATAAAATTGTGTAAACTTGTGTGCTTTTTATTTATTCATTTTCTTGAATTTGTGTTTCATTGTTGGTATTTCATAAGGTTTTGGAACCAGACCAGTGTTTTACATTGCAGGTGGATCCTTTGTTTGTGTGTTTGTGATTCTGGTGTTCATAACCTTTGTACTGGCCCATTTGGTCACCAGCATTGCCTGTGTTGTGCATAATATTACCAGAACTGCATTTTATTTGTTTATCTGTTTTTCAGGTGAAATCCTTCAAGGATTATGTAGAACTGTTCATTAAAGGGAAGGAGGATGATATGGGCAACCCACTGAAATGTGTGTATGAGAGTGTGAATCCGAGATGGGAAGTTGCAGTTTCATTGTCAGACAAAGGGTTTCAACAGATGTCATTTGTCAACAGTATTGCTACCACAAAGGTAAGATGTTGATTCATAATTGTGTACGTTTCCAGGCTTGCACAAGGGTTAGTCAACAGTTCATTGTCTTAAGGGTTCTGACATTCTGTAGGATCAGAAATTGATGCCAGCATTTTGGCAGCATGTGCTACCTCATCTTCAGGGTGAGTGAGTTTCGTAGATGATGCATGTTGGCCCTGAACACCAGTGGCAACAAACAGAAAGTCCTTGCTGTCAGGAGATCTAGAGTACAGAATGAGACACCACGGCCCATGGCTCTCATTAAGAGGTCATTCCTGCTGTGAGACAGTTTGGTGCCATCCAGGCTGTTAAAAAAGAAGAAAAAGGATGCCCCCCTCTCAGTCCTGCATTTTAGGCAGTTAGGTAGGTGTCCTTATACAGTTTTAAAGTGGAACTGAGCAGGGCTGAGCTGCAGAATGAGTGACATCATTGGTCACTATGCAGCGCTAATGTTATCTGCCTTGTGGTAAAGAGTCTCCAGTCTCATGATAAAAAAAAAGCCCTGTGTAAACGGACTGTTAGTGTACACTGCATGTGTTTCGTTTTATGCTGGGCTCACTGTATTTGACCTTGATTCTGGTTGTGAATGTATGGAAACTGTGCAAAGTTGTCAAATCTTACTTCTGCTTGTATTTTGTTAAATTTTCATATAAAATACTTTAAATGAATGTTGTGGAAAATCATAAACTCTATATTCTATGTTATGTACCAAATTTTGATGAAGCATGTGTTTACGTCTTGTTTCAGTGTGGGAAAAAATTACATTTTAACTCTTCACTGCTGACCTCTGTGCTTCGTACGGTTGGTCAGGAGTGCAGTTCAAGTTTTAAATATGAAACCCTCTCTGCAGGGTAGTGGTTGGAATTTAAGCCCCAGAATCATTGAAGGGTTAAATGTGAACTGCCAGATGACAGATTTCATTAAAGTCCACTGAGTTTCAGATGTGAATAAGAAGTAGATTGGTAGCAGAAATTATGTCTCTGTATGCCTTTGCTTTGAGTCAGGAATGTTTGAAAATATTTCTTCTTATATACAAACTTGTGTTCAGTTTGGTCTGTGACGATCTCTCTCCTTTCAGGGTGGACGACACGTGGATCATGTTGCTGATCATATAGTCAAACAGCTCATAGAGACATTGAAAAAGAAGAATAAGGGTGGCCTGCAAATTAAGCCACATCAAGTAAAGACTCATCTGTGGGTGTTCATTAATTGTCTGATTGTGAATCCTACATTTGACTCTCAGACTAAAGAAACTATGACACTGCAGGCAAAGAACTTTGGATCCAAGTGTAATCTGTCAGACAAATTCATTGCCAATGTAAGTGTATAAATGTTGTGGATCAAACAGTTTATTCAGAGTATGTGTTTATATAATAGCATCACTATAATGACAAGGCTACAGCTGGATGGTACAGGGTCCAATTCCTGGCAGGGGAAAGAGATTTTTATCTTCAAAATGTCCAGACCAGTTCTGAGGCTCACCTAGCTTTCAATTCCATGGGTCCCTGGGATTCTTTCTTGGCACTAAAGCTGCCAGGATGAGAAGTGACCAGACACCTCCATCTACTACTGAGGTTAATAATGACAGGCACTCTACCCCTTTCCATTTCATATGTCTTCATGACACACACACAGGGACATTACATTTTTCTTGACCTTTAGCATGTTCGTATGATAGGCAGTAGGTGTGGAGTACCTTGAAATTAAAATTACATACCAACGGTTTGAATTTTAAAATGTCAAATTTGTTTTAGTGTAAATGTTTGCAGGAAGTAAATGAATTTTATTTGATCTCATTAGTGGTCCCTTCCCATGATTTTGCCATCAGAATTATAGCTGAAGACTGGAGGTAATTCATTTAAGATTGTGATTTCATTTTTGCAGGTTACCAAATGTGGTGTTGTAGAAGCTGTGTTATCATGGGCAAGATTTAAAGCAGCAAAAGACCTTCAGAAGCAGTGCAGTGGCAAGAAGCAGAACAAACTGAAAGGTTGTGTACTGAAATTGTTGCTTTTAGAAGTGTCTTTTTGCAGCTTCTTCAGTTAGTCTGCCATGAAGTATGGTTAAATTTACAGTTGACTAAAAGTTTAAACTGAAAGGATCTGCACTTGTAATTTACCTGGATCTTATACCATATTTACCCCACATATAAGACAACCTCCCTGTGCAGTGTTTGTCTGTACAGAGCATGTTTAGTTCAGTGTGCAGTTACAAGGTGATCCCCCATTTGAATTGTTTTTCTGAGCTGACTGGGATACCTTACCGTGTACAGCAGCTGTTGACTTCCTGTGAACACGTGTCACCCTGTGTGGCTCGTATTCCTTTCACTGTTGTGAAGGGGAAAATCTGTGTAAGAAATTCCATTATGTGACATTCTAAGAATTGTAAATTACATTACATGCAGTTTACGATATCCATAATACGATGCATAACTTTACATTAACCTGTGTGCTACAGAATGTTACAACAGCTGTAGTGCACTGCAGAACTTTACAGTAACAGCAGTACACTCCATAACTTTGTAATAGCTGCATTATACTGCAAGACTGTACTGTAGGTGTAGCATACTGTAGAACTTCACAGTAACTGCAGTACACTCCA
>JGI20166J26741_11632807_pt1 | contig 11401 bp, 11 predicted proteins | sample TergutCu122P5_FD_26741 | JGI IMG/M metagenome (IMG submission 26741) | reverse complement strand
CCATCCGTCGCCATAGATCGCCGCAAACACGCACAGGATGACCAGCGCGGCGATGGCGATCCCGATGCCGATGCCGTGCGTCAGGACGTCCATCACCCATTCGGAATGGGTCGGCGGCCGTTCCCACCGGAACAGTCCGGCGGCGCGCAGCGCGCGCAACAGCCCGTACGCCCGCGGCTCGCTTTTGATCGCCGTATGTTGCGCCCGGACGACATGTTTCGGTTTTCTTGTCGCGCCATAGCGTCGCGCAGGCGGATTACTTTTGGTTTTCTTTTCCATTTTCCTTCCTTTTTCGTTCCTCTTTTTATTTGCGCAGCTGCTTAAAATAATACACGGTCATATTCAACAAGTCTTCGACCGGATCGACAAATTCGTAAATATTGCCCTTTTTGTCCCGGACGTATTTCCCCCACGTTTTTTTCTGAAACGGCCGTTCGGTAACCAGACGATACCTGGTTTTATTCGGAACGTCATCATATGCTGTTTCGATCATTTCACACCTCTTTGATCATTTCTACGTATGTCCCGCCGGCGTTGAATCCAAAATGTTTATAGAAATTCACCAGTCTTTCGTCGCCCGCATCGGCATACAGCAAGACATTCTGGACGCCGTGCTTTTTGCTTTCATCAACAAACCATTGGCCCAGTTTTTTGTACGCGTCCGTTCCGCGGAAATCCGGACGTACCGCGAAATAACTGGCCAATGACCACGGCGCGGTCAGTTTTTCGCCGTAAATAAACCCCACGATCTCGCCATCCGATTCCGCCACGCCAAAGATACCGCACGGATCGGCAACCTGGTCCGCCATGTGATCCAAACTGATCACATCGCCGTTGGTCAGCAATGCGGCACCGCCCGCGCGCTGAATCTCCTGAACCGCCTTGAAATCCCGCGGCTCCGCCGATCGGACGATTATTTCAGACATTTATTGACCTTTGCGTTGTTTTTGTTTTTCATAGCAAAATTTTACCGCCGCACCCAACGTTTTTGCGTATTCCTTTCCGCTTTGTTTTTGTCTTATAAAACAATTATCAAAAAGTTTAATGCTCTCTTTCTTATTTTTATCCATAATCATCCAAAAAGTTGGCCAATACTCTTCAATTTCTACTTTTATTTCGCCATAATGCAATGTTTCGAACTTTCCGCCCGCAACGTGCTCTATGGAAAACCACATCTTTATTCTTTCTCTCTTATCACCCTCAAACCCATGATCCATTTGTTCAAAATGCGCGCCAAAGCAAAACAAATCTATAAATTTTATTGCTTCTAAAAGACTAAGTTTTTTCCCGTTTTCAAGTATAAAATTTAGTCTGTCAAATGCGTTTTTATAAGGGTCTTTGTTTATGTCATATTTATACGATATTCTTTTCATTGCGTTTCCTTTTGGTTTAATACATTCTCGCTCCCAAAAGTTTACACCGCCGCCTTTATGCGGCTGCGCACCCGCGCATCGCCCATCACCTGCATGATGGAATACAGATCCGGCGTGTTGGTGCGACCCGTTATCGCAACCCGCAAAGCCATCGCCACATCACCGTTTGGTATACCAAGTTTGGCCGCAATCGTCTTTATCTTGTCCCACCATAAATCCTTCGGGTCCTTGATATCAAAGGTCTGCAAGAATTCGGAGAGGACTGTGCCCCCCTCCTGCCCACCCCACGAAATCTGCGATTGCGTTGGGACCCGGTCGCCGACACTCCCCCTCAAGGAGGGGGAGAAAGCATCGTCCCAGAAATACGCGACTTCTTCCAACGTCTGTTTCCAGGTGACAAAATCTTTCCGAATCCGTTTCGGATTGTCGCGCTCGATATTCAGAATATGATGCAGGTATTCGCGGTGGGGCGACTTTGTCCCAAAGTCGCCTTTGGAAAGGTCGGTTTTGGACAAACCGACCCCACCTAACCTCTCATACCATTCCGGGCTGTATTCCCGCGCCCAATCGATCACGCGGTTTGTGATTTCATATTTCGATTCATCCAGGCGCCCGATGAATTCCCGCGCCCACCATTCCATTTTTTTCATGTCCATCAACGCGCCGGACACGGGCAATTTCTTGATCTTGATCGGATAGTCCCACACGGTCAGCGACGGATTCTTTATCTTTGCTTCTTCGTACCCCGACACGATCAGGTTAAAGACGTATTCCAAAAACACTTCCGGCGCCCAGCCGTCTTCCCATAAGTTCTTGAACGCGGCGACCCGGTCTTTGCGTTTTGATATTTTGCGCCGATTTCCGGTTTCCGCGTCCAGAATATCGATCGTCGCATGATGGATGTACACCGGCACTTCCCAGCCGACCATATTGAACATCTGAACATGCAGCGGCAGCGAAGGCAGCCATTCGATCGCGCGGACGACATGGGTCGTGCGCATAAAATGATCGTCGACCAAGTGCGCGAAATGATACGTCGGCAACCCGTCGTTCGATTTGATAATCACTTCGTCCGAATTGTTTTCCGGAAAGGCGATGCTGCCGCGCATGGCGTCTTTGCAAAAGATTTTCTTTGCCGGATCGCCGGTGGAATACAGCCGGATGCTGGGGATTTCGCCGGCATCCAGACGCGCGGCGATTTCGGATTCGGTCAGATCGCGGTCGCGCGCGAATTCGCCGTAAATGCCGGTCGGAAACCCGGTGGCCTTTTGTTTTTCGCGGATATCGTCCATTTCTTCCGTTGTCAAAAAACAAGGATACGCCCAGCCGCGCGTCAGAAATTCCGCCGCAACGGCATGGTAAATCTCTTGGCGTTCCGATTGGGTATAGGGGCCGTATACACCGATTTCCATGTTTTCGGCAACCATGCCTTCATCCAGTTTGAACCCGAATTTCGCCATGCTGGACACCAATGTATCCACCGCGCCCGGCACGGAACGCTTTGTATCCGTGTCTTCGATGCGCATGTAAAACACGCCGCGCGGGTCGCCATCGCGCGCGCAATGCGCCAGATTTTCCGCAATGATATTCTGATACAGATTCCCCAAATGATAATACCCGGTCGGCGACGGCGCAAAGCGCGTGACCATCGCGCCGTCGGGCAATGCGCGCGGCGGGAATTTCTGTTCCAATTCCGCGATCGTCCATTTCGGTATATCACCCGTAGCCTTGGCGGAGGGTGACGCCGCGCCCAAAACCCGCGCGATTAAAGATTTCGATAAACCCGTTCTCATTTTATTTGCACCACTCTGCCCGTTGTTTGCTGCCGATCGCTTCGGGAACCGTAAATCCAGCGGTAAGATTTACATCCTTGTCCACGGCAAAATAGAACCGCGTTGTGCCGGAACCGCTTTCGCGAAAACCGTGTAGCACTAATTTTCTACCCTGTTTCGTATTATCCACGACAACGTATACGATGTCATTATATTTAATTTTCATACCATCGTATTTCGTCCTAAGCCGAGAAAATTTTTCTACCTCGACACCGCTTATAATTACCTTGGTCATGGCCTATCCTTTACTTTACTTCTCTCTTGAAATCCCAATGTTATGATTTTATACTAAAAATATGGAAAAGCAAGACATACGAACTTTTGGTCGGATTCATGGCAAAAAGCTGTCGCCGCGGCAACAGTGGCTGGTGGAAAACCTGTTGCCGAAACTGGCACCAAATCAGTTCCCCTCCTGTGGAGGGGTGGCGCGAAGCGCCGGGGTGGTCTTTGAATGTGAATGCTCTGAGAAAGACCACCCCGTCGGCTTTGCAGACACCCCTCCACAGGAGGGGAACTATATTCTCGAAATCGGATTCGGGGCGGGGGAACACCTGCTCTATCTGGCCGAAACCTTTCCAGACCATGAAATCATAGGGGCCGAGCCTTTTATGAACGGCGTCGCGTCGCTCTTGTCGCGCATGACGGATAACGTAGGGGCGCATACTTGCGCCCCAGGGCGCGAATACGCGCCCCTACAAACTTCAAATACGGGAAAAAATTATAAAGTCAAACCGGAATATCGTAATATCCGTATTTGGCCGGATGACGTTCGGAAATTGCTATGGGCTATGGGCTATGGGCTATGGGCTGATTTTCGCTTTGCGAAAATCTATATCCTGCACCCCGACCCGTGGCCAAAGGCGCGGCACGAAAAACGTCGGCTGTTATCCGCAGAATTCCTGAACAGTCTTGCGGATAAGTTGACGCCCGATGGGCAACTCATCATCGGCACCGACCATACGGATTATTTCAACTGGGTTTTGGAAAACGTCAAAAATCCAATGTGCAAATTAAAAATAAAGAACGATGATTTCACAACGCCGCCGGATGGGGGGCTGGACACGCGGTATATGCGCAAAAACAAATTCGGTTCCGACCGCCCGATGTACCTGGTGTTAAAACGCGCGGACATTATCTAGAATCGCGCCTATTGGACTTTTTCGACGCCGCGATCTCGTTCATACGCTTGCGCCGTTTGTTCAATCCGATCAGGACGGCGCCGACAACCCCAGTGGTGACGATGCCGGCACCGATTTTAAATCCCGTTCCAATTTTCGATTTTCCACCGGATAACCCGGTCAGCTTGCCTTTCAGCCATTCGTCTTCGGGCAGCGGATCGTAATTCTCGACGCCTTTTTTCGCCGTGCCGTTATTTTGAACCTCGACCCGGCCGTTGTCTTTCAGAACGCCTTTTTGCGTTTTCGCGGATGCGGTAAATTCGGAATTCGGATCCGTTTTTCCCACTTCATCATAGGCGTTAAAAGACTGACGATAGTAATCGGATTTTTCTTGGGTGATGGCTTCGCGTCGCAACGCGTCGGCCAGAACGTACCACAGGATCGCCCGATCCGACGGATTCAGGCCCAATCGCCCGATCTGACCGGTCAGTTTTCGGATGATGCCTTCGTAATCGTTGTCAAGGTATAATTCCGTTACCTCTTCGATCGGTGTTTTCGGGACATCTTTTTTGCCCGCCAACGCGTCCGTCACCCGCTGTTTGGCCTCTTGGACTTTTTTGCTGTCGGGCATGCGTATGCCGGCGGTGTTATAATTTTTCAACGCTGTCTCTAATTCGCCCTTGGCCTCGCGACACAGTCCGGCGTTATAGTAAGCCGCGCCGAACAGCTTGTCTTCCGGCTCTTTATTTTTATGCGCCATATCGATCAGCGTCGCGGCATACTGCAGCGCCTCGTCGTATTTGCCCAGCTTGTACAACGTAAAGATCAGGTCGTTGTACGAATCGTATTCCCCCGGGGTCGCCGCGATCAGCTCTTTGAATTTAGTCTCGGCCGTTTTGAAATCCCCCTGATCGAATGCCTCTTGCGCCTCGAACCCAAGGGTGTTGTCTTTGTTGATGTCCGAATCGTTGTCCGCCTCGGCCTCGACAATGTATCCTGCGCCCATACTTTTGATAACCGATAAATATTTTTTCCCATTCGGGCTGCGGTTGAAAATATCCGCAATACTGGGCGCCTTTGGCGTTGCGGTTAAGACGGCGTTTACCTTTTCCGGGGTGACGATCGGCTTGTACTTTGCCCGATCGCTATACAGTTTTTTCGAACCGATGTGCGACACCGCCGTCAGCTTACAATTCGGCAATTTTTTGTAATCGCATTTATTCATACCGATCATATACCGCCACCATACCCGCACGATCAGGCCGTCATACACGGTGCCACCCGAATACCTGTATTTTAGCATCTGATTCAAAACTTCTTTTTCGGACCAATCGTGGTTCAGACGCGCCACCATTTTTCCAAGCGGGCCCTTTCCATTGTTATAAGAAAAATCCACCAACGCCAAAAACATTCCGAAAGAAATCGGATACTTTAACCTTTTCAATGTGGGATAAACGTTCTTTTGATTATAGATACCGGCCCATAACGCCGCCTCGTCCTCGGTACAGGTATCGCCGCTCTTTACCTTGCGCCATTTTCCGGCGGGCTTTTTCTTATCTTTTGGCATGGATGTCATGCTGTACCCGATATTCCACTGACTATCCGTTTTGGTATACTTGGCCTTGGTATGGCATTCCTCGAACACCAACGGAACTGCGACGGCCAGCGCATTCGATAGCTCCATTTTGCACCATTCGGCGCCGGTCTTTTTATTACTTTTCGTGGGGGGGGGCACGGCGGCCGCGAACACATTGTCCGGAATCGCCGTCGTTGCGGCCATGGCAACGATGGCTTCTAGAAATTTGCGGCGGCTTTCCCCTTGCTTTGAAATTGGCATTGAAAATCCTTTTATTTGTTTTATAATTTTATCATAAAACTGGACAAAATCAAAATGCCGAAAAAAGAAACTAAAATAATGGACGGTGGAGGAAGGAGGAAGGACGATGGAAACGCATCGGCGTCCGTCGTCCATCGTCCATCGTCCATTCCGCTGGCGGAACGAATGCGGCCGCGGGTTATCGATGATATTATCGGTCAAACCGCTTTGCTGGGCCCCAACGGCCTGGTGCGGCAGATGGTCGATTCCGGACATCTGTCCAATTTGGTTTTATGGGGGCCGCCCGGATCGGGCAAGACGACGATCGCCCGCGCCCTGGCCAATACCACGGATATGGATTTCGTTCCGATGTCGGCGGTCTTTTCCGGCGTGTCGGATATCAAGAAAGTGATGGAGGCCGCGAAAATGAACCGTGCGATCGGCCGCGGCACGCTGCTGTTCATCGATGAAATCCACCGGTTTAACAAAACGCAACAGGACACGTTGTTGCCATACCTTGAAAACGGCACGGTCGTGTTCGTCGGCGCGACGACGGAAAACCCGTCGTTCGAACTAAACAATGCGTTGCTGTCCCGGTGCCATATCGGCGTGCTGACACCACTCTCCACCGAAGATCTGATGGAATTATTGAATCGCGCCGAACTTTATCTTGCCGCTTCGCGGCAAGATAAAGAGAGTTTAGAGTTAAGAGTTAAGCGTTTAGATAAACAGGATTCAAATATCTCAACTCTTAACTCTAAACTCTTAACTCTGCCATTAACGCGAGAGGCTCGTTTGCATCTCGCGTTAATGGCGGATGGCGACGCGCGGTTTTTGCTGAACGCCGTGGAATATTTGGCGCACACAAAATTCGATCATGATTTATCACCCGACGAACTGGATGCCGCGATTCAAAAACGCGCGCCGTTGTCCGACAAAACGGGCGACGAACATTATAATTTAATTTCCGCCGTGCATAAATCGTTGCGGGCGTCGGATACCGACGCCGCGCTGTATTGGACCGCACGCATGATGGTCGGGGGTCAGGATCCGATGTACCTGTTCCGCCGTTTAACCCGCTTTGCGATGGAGGATATCGGTCTGGCCGATCCGAACGCGATGCAGCTCGCCCTGGCCGCGTGGCAGGTTTACGAACGCATGGGCAGCCCAGAGGGGGATTTGGCATTAACCGAATTGGTGATCTATTTGGGCACCGCGCCGAAAAGCACCGGAAACTATCGGGCGCAATCCGCGGCGTACCGCGCGGCGGAACAATTCGGATCATTGATGCCGCCAAAAAATATCTTGAACGCGCCCACAAAAATGATGAAGAATATGGGATACGGCGCGAATTATATTTACGAGCCGAATACGGCGTCCGGCTTTTCCGGCCAGAATTGCTTTCCGGAATCCATGCCGCGCCAGACATTCTATGAACCCAAAGAAATCGGGTTCGAGCGCGAGATTAAAAAGCGCGTCGAATACTGGAACGGGTTAAGGAATAAGAAATAATTAATAGACTACCCCGGAAAACTAAGCCATCAAAGATGGCAAGTTTTCCGGCCCTTCTAATAAGGGCAACTCGTTCTCTGGAATAATTCCAGAATGTAAAGTTACCCTTCCCAGAAGGGTCGGAATTCGTTAGCGAACGAAGTGAGCTTAAGAATTCCGGGGTAGTCAACTTAGAATGGAGAATAAAATGTTTCTAACCAAAAACGACAAAATCAAATGGAAAAAACTGATTATCGCAACCGCTCTGGCCCTATTGTTTGTTGGGCTTGGGGTTTTTTGGCTGGATCAACCGGTGTTCCTTTTTATGCGGAATTACAATATCGCCCTTTGGCGATGGCTTGAAATCGGATTCAGTTTTGCCGTATGGATCGCCGCGTCCGTCATCGTATTCGCGATTATGTTTGCCATTGATAAATTACTATCGAAAGACGAGAAACGAAAGACGAAAAACGAGAAAATGGTTCGTCTCTCGTCTTTCGTCTCTCGTCTTTCGTTTTACGTTTTCGGCGCGGTCATGGCCGCCGGCGCCGTTGCGGCGATTTTGCGCTTTGTGTTGGGGCGCATGCGTCCGGTCTTTTTCCTGGCATTGGATCGGACGGGATTTTACCCGGGTACCTTCGAATGGGCGTTCAATTCGATGCCGTCCGGCCATACGGCGGCGTCCTTTGCGGGATTGGTCATGATCGGATTGTGGGTTCCGAAATGGAAATGGGCGACCTGGACGCTGGCCATCCTGATCGGCGTTTCGCGGATCTGCATCGGCGCGCATTGGCCGTCGGATGTGATTTTGGGCGCATTTATCGGAATGGTGACGGCCGATTTTGTAAAAAGCGCTCTGCCGCGCATGCTTGAAAAAATAAAATTTAAAAAATAACCCGTTGTAAAGACATATGAAATAGACCGCTTTAGTTCTTTGAACAAATAACTTGACAAATCATATATTATGACTATATAATGGGGGCAAGATAAAAAAGGGAAAGACCCGGCGGCCATAAACACTCTGTTCTCTTTTCCACTTTTTTGTCCGGGTTATTTATGATATAATACTTAAAAAATAAAAAGGGATGCGATATGAAAAAACAATTGTCCTTATTCATCTGGGCGGCCGCATGTTTCGGCATGGGGGCGGTTTTGATTCCTGAACCCGCGCGCGCCGCGACCACAATCGTCAATAATATCGGATATACCGGCAACGGGTATCACGGCGCCTCTGTCGCCGACCTGACGTCCGGCCCGGCCCAGCCCGCGGCAAAGGTCATCGTCAATAATTTCGACACGCGGTCCAGCCTACAGGGGTACACCGTCACCCAACCCGCCGCCGCCCAACCCATGTATTACGCCGCGCCGGCGCCGGCGTCCGTCGACCGCACGGCATTGTATGCGAATTATACCGGCGGATGCACCGCCGTCAAATGCGTGACGCCCGCGCCGATTCCGGTCGCGGTGCCGCAACCGGTGGTCCAACCGGTCGTCGTGCCGGCACCGCGTCCGGCCGCCGTGGCCGCCGCCGCCGCGCCGAAATACAATCTGGCCAACCCTTTCTTTCAACCGTTCCAGGGTCACGTGGGCAGTCTGACCAACATCGGATGGGCGCAGAATTCGTATAACTTCAAATTCCTGAACGTCGACCCGAACCTGCAGCCGTGCTTTTATAACCAGACCGGCAAATGGACGGCGACGGAATTGTTCGTCAATGAAAACCTGTCGTTCGGAATCACCGACTCGCTGTCTATCGTGGGTAGCGCGCGTTACGGCTGGGACACCTATAAACTGCATTGGAACAATAACACGACGACGGGCCTGACCCAGATGCCGGATGATGTGAATAAGAAAAGCGGATTCAACCAATGGGGGTTGGGATTGCAATGGAAATTCATGGACAACCCCAATTGGATCGGCTATATCGGCGGATACTATCAATGGCTGAACATCGCGAACGCCATCGTCGGCGATGCCAAGGTGGGATACAAAATCGGCGATTCGACCCTTTATGGCTTGCTGACCGTATCGTCCATCGGATGGGATGACCATTCGTATGGCAACGGCGCGATCGACAACCTGGGCCAGGTGACGTATTTCGCGTTCCGAACGAATGTGGATCGGACGCTGAATGTCGAAGGCGGATTGGGCCTGTTCTCGATGTTGAACAACGATTGGTCGGTCAAGGTCGAGGCAACCCTGGGCGATTATGACTGGCATAATCAGGCGGCTATCGGCGCGGGCATCTATTACCAACCGGTTCAGGCCTTTGCGCTTGGGCTGTACGGCCGCATGTCGGTGTGGGATAGCGCGAACGGCAAACTGATCCCGGCCTATGGCTGGTCGCCGACGGTGCCGGTAACCCGGATCGGGGATGTCCAGTTAAGTGGGTATTCCGACCTATTGATCCAGGCCCAAGTATTTCTTTATTTCTAATACATTGTAGGGGCGCATATTTGCGCCCCATTAATTTCTGGCGAGAGAGAAATGTTTAAATCAAAAAATAAAATTTCAAAACGGAAACTCCGTTTACCGATTATCTATGCGCTATGCTCTATGCTCTTAGGGGCGCAATTATGCGCCCCTACATCTGCAAATGCCGCGCCGTCCGAAGAATCGCTGTACGGCACGCCGGGCGATTCCGGAAACACTCAATCCAGAAATTCGTCGCGATCGTCGGATGATTATACCGGTCCGGGCAACCGGATCGCCATGGATACCCAGGATCCGATGTGGCTGGGCGATCGGTGGGACATCCTGTCCAAGACCTATGCAAATTATGGAAATGATATCTTACGCGTCGGGGAACAACTGTCCGTCGGATTAAATCATCAGTTCACCCTGTATGGAAATATTCAGTATCAGGCGGATTTTAATGGGACGTATGACGGGTTTTCCGGGCCAGAGGTGGGGGGAATCTATCGGTTTTCGGAAACTGGCGTCCTGTCCGATCTGTTCGCCGGCGTACAATTGGGCGGTCAGGTGCGCGTCCCGGCATTCGCGACGAACGTCTACTACATCGGCGCCCGCGTGGGCAAGCAATGGTCATGGGTGACATTGGCCGGCATCTTGCAGACCAGCTGGATCTTCGACGAAACGCGCGGTATGGCGGCCATCGACCTGACCCCGACGGCGTATTTCCGCCTGCCGTGGGACTGGTCGGCCGGCGTTTCATTGGATCTGCGCAAATCCACGAATCCGAATTATGACGAACAAATCGCCGGCGGTCAGATTGCGAAACGATACGGCCGCACGATGTATGTCGGCCTGGTGCAATACGCGTTCGAAAATCCCGAATGGCGTTTCGGATTGCAATTAAATATTTTATTTTAAAAAGCGGCATATGCCGTTTTTTTTTATTTACGAAATCGCGCCGGTTTTCTTGCTGACCTCCCAATTATAAGGCAACAGGTCGGCCAGCGTTTTAACCGTCTTCTTATCAATCAGAATTTTCGCGGCCAAATTTTTCGTATTCACCTGAACCATGAATTCGCGGCACCGGCCGCATGGCGGAATGATTTCGCCGTGATAGGTGACGGCCACGATCATCCGAATTTCGGATTCCCCGTGTTTCAACATGTCGGATATCGCCGAAGCCTCAGCACAGAACCCCAAATCGCACGCGGTGTGCACATTGATGCCGGTATAGATGTGGCCAGCCGTCGACAAAATCGCGGCGGCGACCGTCCCGGCGCGGTTGTCCTTATAGCCGTTCAGGTCGATGCGTTTTGCGCATTCGGTCGCCAGTTTTATTAGCTTTTTTTGTGGATC